>Ga0075719_111_pt1 | contig 51483 bp, 69 predicted proteins | sample RifGroB1_FD_67780 | JGI IMG/M metagenome (GOLD analysis project Ga0075719, IMG submission 67780) | Microgenomates (Woesebacteria) bacterium GW2011_GWB1_38_8
TTTCAAAATCTTGTATCTTTCTATGTTTTATGTGTCTTCACCCCCTTGAAGCTAGATATTTTACTCTAGGGGGTTGCGATTGGATTTAGAACTTACGTTTTTAGCAGCCATGGAGTATATAGTATACAATGAAAATATAAAGCTAATCTATGGAATAACTTCTAATTGAAAGTTTTGTCGACTATAAGTTTTCTTATTTCCTTTATTTTTATGAAAATTGAATAATGGCCGGTTTCATAAACCGTTAAATTGTAATCATTCCAAAATCTTTTAGCTTTATTAAATTCCATAATTTCATCATGCTCAGCAATTATTGGGAAAATCTTAGATTTCGGTTTATTTTTCAAGCTTTCTGGAATTGTGAAGGATTTTTTTAAACTTTTATTTTTAGTAAAAATCTTATAATTAGCAACTAAATCTTTGAGATTTATATTAAGAATAATTTCTCCGAGGTTCGGGTAGGCAATAATAGGAAAATATAGGTCAGCACTGTTGAAATAAAAATAGTGCAGGGAGGCAACAATTCCTCCTAATGAAACTCCCACAACAATTGTTTTTTTATTTGAGTTATTTTTATTGAAATTAATTATTTCGTCCATGGCTAATACTGAGGCGGTAATTGTGAGGGCTAAGTTCATAAAACTGTTAAGACACTTAGACCTGATTTCTTTTTGAGAAGCATGATTAGCCGCTTTAATTGAGAATATATTGAATTTTTTAATTAAAATGTCATTCGTAAATACCTTCAGTTGTATTTGATTTAGAATGCCGAGTCCATGATGAAATATAAGTGTAGGTCTTCCCGGGTTATATTCATTGTGTAATAAGATTTTAGTCGTACCCCTAATATCCTTATATGTGTATTTTAATTCCCATGGTTTACCGGGAAGTTTGTAAACACCAAAACTAATATAATTTAGGAGATCTTGAAATGAGGGTATTTTTTCTCTCGGGTTGGAGTCAATAAAAGTATTAACCCTGTATCTTCTGATTAGCTTGAGAATATTTTCTCCTCTTATCGAGCTCAAAATTTTATTTTCTATCCTGACAACAGGATGTGCTCTGATTTCCATCGGAGCAATTATACCTCAATTAATCGTATTGTTTTTTCCGCACTTTTTACGCAAGACGTGATATGATATAAGTGATACGAAAGACGAGATATGCAATACGGAAAACGAGATAGCGAGATAGGTTATAAGAAATTAATTGCATGGCAAATAAGTGATGAATTTGCATGGTCTGTTTACAATCTTACTGATGATTTCCCAAAAGAAGAATTATTCGGTTTGACATCCCAGTTGAGGCGAGCCGTATTGTCAATTCCACTAAATATTGTTGAAGGTTATGCAAGAAACAGTAAGAATGAATTCAGACGGTTTTTGAAAATATCATTAGGTTCGTTAGCAGAGGTTGGTTATCTATTAGATTTCGCTCTAAGGAGAAAATACATTTCTAATAAGAACTTCGAAGAAGCAATTGTTTTAAAAGAAAGATGTGGGCAGCTTATCTGGAAATTGATGATTTCTCAAAAATAACATAATTAGTTATATTTACGTATTGCGTATCACATATCCCATATCACGACTATGTATCAGCCTAAATTTATAATTACAAATAAGATTTTGAAGAACATCGGAACGATCGAAGCTGCCAAGGAGGTTATAGAAAATGCCCCGCTTGTGCCTTACTACGAAAAACAATTCAAAACCGATGCTTTGGCAAGAACAGTTCATCATGGTACTCATATCGAAGGCGTTGGTTTATCGTCACTTTCTGAAGTTAAAAAAGTTTTAGAAGGCGAGGAGGTTGTGGCGCACGATAGGGATATCCAGGAAGTAATAAATTATCGCAACGTAATGAAACTTTTAGATGAACTTGCTGTAAAAAGGGGAGGATACGATCTTGGCAGTCTTGTTGATATCCATAAGGATACTGTAAATAAAATTGTAAGTGAAGATAAGGTAGGCACTTTAAGGAAAACCCAAGTTGTTATAAAAGAGCAAAGTACCGGAACTGTTATACTTTCACCGCCCCCGTTTATCGAAGTCCCTTTTCTTTTGGATGACTTTTTTGAGTGGTTTAATTCTCCGCCCGCCATTGAACTTCATCCCATATTAAGGGCAGGCATAGCACATTATATATTAGTAACAATTCACCCTTTTGTTGAGGGTAACGGAAGATCTGTTCGGGCTTTTGCTAATCTCGTTTTAATGCGTGAAGGATATGATATTAAAAATTTCTTTTCGCTGGAAGAGCACTTTGACGCAAATCCTGCAAATTACTATGAAGCTTTAGCTGTAGTTGATAAACAATCTAAAAATATTGCCGCACGCGATTTGACACCCTGGCTTGAGTATTTTGTCGAAGGAGTTGCTATTGAACTTAACAAAATAAAAGAAAAAATAAGAAAACTGTCTATTGATTCAAAATTAAAAGGTAGAATTGGCGAGCAGATTGCACTTTCCGAGCGGCAAATGAAATTGATGGAATATTTGTCCGAAAACGGTTCAGCCGGTATGCAGGATTTAAAAAATATCTTTCCCATGGTTTCCGAAGATACGGTTTTGCGCGACCTTAACTATTTAATGGATAAAGATATTATCAAAAAGGAGGGGAAAACCAAAGCTGCAAGATATATAATTAATAAATAAATGTCGACAAGCGATCCACAGTTTTTATATATGATTTTGGTACTACCGAGTCTTTTCGGTCTTACCCTTGTGGGAGATGGACTGAACAAAATCATGCACGAGGAATCAGGAGGGATAATTAGTATTACCTTTGGGCTTATTTTTATCGGAGTTGTTGTTTTTGCTTATATTTTCTTCTCGTCATATCTTACGCCGCAGACAGGGTAATTATGAAATTCCAAAAACTCTCAAAATATTTGGAAAAGCTGGAAAAAACTCCATCCAGACTAGAAATTACTAGAATTCTTGCAGAAGTCTATAAACAGGCTGAGGTAGAAGAAACAGACAAAATAACTTATCTTCTTTTGGGTAGTTTGGCTCCGAATTATAAAGTTATTGTATTTAACTTGGCTGAGCGGATGATGCTGGAAGTATTAGCTAAAGCTTATGGAATTGAAAAGGATAAAGTACGCGAGGTTTATAAGAAAGAAGGGGATTTGGGTAATACAGCGAGTGTTCTTGCGCAAAGTACAAAGAATAAAGCGCACACGAAAGTTCTTTCAGTTATCGGTGTTTACGAACGACTTTTAGATATGGCTAAAGACGAGGGTGAGGGGAGTCAGGAGAGAAAGATAAATGAAATGGCGAAAATTTTATCTGAATTGGATCCTTTATCAGCGAGATATGTCGCCAGAATTCCTATCGGGAGGCTCCGTTTGGGATTTTCGGACAAGACCATTCTTGATTCTTTAAGTTGGATGGAAGTTGGAGACAAGAGTAAAAAAGCTCTCCTTGAAAAAGCCTATCAAGTTGTACCGGACGTTGGACTATTAGCCAAAAAAGTCAAAGAAGTTGGAATTGAAAAAGCGTCAAAAAATATTAAACCTGTTGTCGGTATTCCTGTTTTGCCTATGCTTCCACAGAGAATCAAAAGCCCCGATGAAATGATCCAAAAGATGGGGAAAGTATTCGTCGAACCTAAATTTGATGGTTTACGGGTATTGATTCACTTCAGAAGAGACAAAAATAGAGACAGAGAGGAGGGATGGATAAATGGAGTGAAGGCTTTTACCAGGAACTTGAATAATGTTGTCGAAATGTTTTCCGAACTTAAAGACGTAGGGAAACACGTCAAAGCAGATGAGTTGATTCTTGATACCGAGGCAATCGGAATGGATCCTGAAATAAAGAAAATGGTAAATTTTCAAACTACAATGCAAAGACGCAGAAAATTCGATATTGAAGCAAAAGCCCTAAGTATTCCCTTGAGGTTTCAGGTTTTTGATATTATTTTTAAAGACGGAGAGAGCCTGATGGATAAGCCTTATTATGAAAGACGGGAGATTCTTAAAAGAACTATTGCCGACGACAAACTACTAATTGTCGATGATGCGATTGTTACCGAGGATCCGGAAATAATAAATCGCGAATATCGGGAGAAAATCAAAGCCGGACTGGAGGGAGTTATTGTCAAAAAATACGACACCGCCTATATTCCAGGAAGAACGGGTTGGCGCTGGGTAAAAATGAAGCAGGAAGAATCTGCGACAGGAAAGCTAGCGGATACGGTTGACTGTATTGTAATGGGTTATACCGCGGGAAGGGGAAAGCGGGTATCGTTTGGACTGGGACAATTTTTGGTCGGGGTTCGGGACAATGATCAAATTAAAACAGTAACCAAAGTGGGAACAGGTTTGACAGATGAACAGTTTAGGGAGCTAAAGAAACGATTATCAGGATTGGAAGTAAAAGTAAAACCCAAAAATTATGAAGTTCATAAACTTTTGGAGCCTGATTTTTGGGTAAACCCTGAGGTGGTTGTGGAAATTGCAGCTGATGAGATAACCAAAAGCCCAACCCATTCTGCCGGACTTGCTCTTCGTTTTCCCAGATTGGTAAAATTCCGTGACGATAAAGATCCCGATCGCGCTACAACTGTTGCCGAAGTCAAAAAGCTTTATGAAATGCAGAAAATCTAACTTAAAGTGAATTAATTGATATTTTCCAATGAGAAAAATTGTTGTAAGTGCGGTTTTAACCTTTCTTTTAATTATTCTCTATACAAAGTATGTAAACGCTTTAAGTATTGCTCTTCCGGGTACACCCCCTCGATTAGATTTAGTAGTAAAGAATATAAATGCAGACAGGCAATATTTGGTTTCTGAAACTGAAGTGTCTGGTTTTCCTTTTTATAATATAACTTTACATAATGAGCCTCCACTTCTGGCTATTGAGAAAGAAGGAGTCGCGATTGAAATAAGAAGACAAAATAGTTTTACAAAGGAAATTGTTGGTAATAACGATTGGTATCCTGCTATATCACTTGAAACAAGCAATTCTTATATTGGAATATGTAAATTGGGGTATTACTCTAATTGTCAAACTCAAATTCTGGATTATAAAGGATTTGAGGATTTACAGATTAATCCGTCGGAAGAAATATTACGTTTTTTTTACAATCAATATACAAAAGATCGTACTATTGCAATTTTACCCGATTGGGAGGTAGTAGGAAAAGTTAAGGGCAGTGAACTAAATACAAGTATTGTTTTAACGAATTTTACAATTACAGGGAATTATAAATACTTACCACCATCTGAGGAATATATCAAAGCTAATGAAGAAAGAAGTTTAAGAAATTTGCATGAGACAAGGACTAGAGAAAATGCAAATCTGATTCTTGAGATTGCAATAATAGTATTAGTTGTAGTACAAGCTATTTTTTCCATTCGTATTATTCGAAACAAACCACTATCAGATCGTCAGAAAATAATACAAATATTTCTATTGGTTTTGGGTGGTGCGATAGCCTATTTAATTATTTACGTTATAAGAATATTTTTTAATATAGAGATATTAACTTAAGTATTGAAGTTATGTACATGATGTACTAAGTTTAAGATATGATAGTGCGAGTTAATTTTACTGAGTTCAGGAGTGGAATTACTTATTATCTAGGTTTACTAAGGAAAGGCGCTGTAGTGGAAATTTATAACGGGAGAACAGGGAAAGAGATTGGTACTTTTATAGATAAGTTGGCCAAAAGACATAAAAGGGTAAAGACACTTTGAGAAAGTAAAAGGACTTAGGCTTTTCGAAAGCAAAAGTAGTTAGTATATTTAGTTGATGACTTCAGATAAAAATACTCAATTAAAGTTTCCCAAAGGTTTCTTGTGGGGGACGGCGACGGCGGGACATCAGGTTGAGGGAAAAAATATTCATTCCGATTGGTGGGCGTGGGAAAAATCCAGAAAGGATATTGAAAATTCGGGTATAGCCTGCGATCATTATCATCTTTATAAAAAAGATTTCAGTTTAATTAAAGAAGTACTTCACAATAATGCATATCGTTTTTCAATTGAGTGGGCGAGAATTGAACCAAAAGAAGGTAAATTTAATAAAAAGGAAGTCGAGCATTATCGCAATGTTTTAAATGAGCTAAGTAGATTGAGAATAAAAAGTATGGTTACTTTACATCACTTTGTTAATCCTCTATGGTTTTCGGAAAAGGGTGGATGGGAGAAAAAAGAAAACATTAAATATTTCGAGCGGTTTGTTAACCTCTGTATAAAGGAATTTGGTCAAGACATTGATTACTGGATTGTCGTAAATGAACCCAATATTTATATTTCAATGGCTTATATTAAAGGAGGGTGGCCTCCCGGGAAAAAATCGTTATTAACTGCCATAAAAGTTTATTGTAATTTAGCTCATGCTCACAAATCAGCTTATAAATTAATTCATGACACTTTTCCCAATGCGAAAGTAAGTTCCGCAATCCATATGAGCGCTTTCAAATATATGAATATTTTCGATAAACCCCTGTCTGACTTGAGTAATTATTTATTCAGCTATTCATTTATATTCCTTACCAAGGGATACCACGATTTTATCGGAGTAAATTATTATGCACTTCACTTAACAAAATTTTCTGATATTTTTTACAAAAGTATTAAAGTTGAGGAATACGAAAAACTTGTCAAAGGAAAGGTCAATGATTTGGGTTGGCCGATTTATCCAAAAGGAATTTATGAAGTTACAAGGCAAGTTTGGAAAAGATATAAATTACCGATAATAATTACTGAGAATGGGACCGCGGATGCTCATGAACCCAATAGGATTAAATTTTTAGTAAACCACATAAAATGGCTGCAAAGTGCTATTAAAGACGGAGTGGATATCAGAGGCTATTTTTATTGGAGCCTGATGGATAATTTTGAATGGCATTTGGGAAAGGGTGTTCGCTTTGGGCTTTTTGAAACTGATTACAGAACTTTAAAAAGAATTCCTCGAAAAAGCGCAGAAGTTTTTGGAAAAATTGCACAAACTAACTCGATACCTACTAATCTTTAAGGTAGAATGAGTTAATGGAAGCCGACCTGAAAGGACTTTCTTCTGAAGAGGCGTCAACGCGAATAACAAAATACGGCTCCAATGTTTTACCCGAAACACCACCCCCTTCAGACTTGGCAATTCTTATCTCACAGCTGAAAAACCCACTTGTTTATGTTTTGTTTGCGGCCGGCGGCGTGACGCTTATCCTGGGTCATATTGCCGATACGATACTCATATTTTCTGATGTCTTTTTGAATACGATACTGGGTTTTTTCCAGGAAAGAAAAGCAGACAAGGCACTTTCCGCGTTAAAAAGATTAATCCATCCAAAAGCAAAGGTGATTAGAGATGAATTAATAAAAATAATAGACGTGGAGGATGTCGTACCCGGAGATTTGGTGGTTATCGGACAAGGAGATAAGGTTCCCGCCGACGGCAAGATTGGTTTTGCAAATAGACTTTTTGTCGATGAAGCGATTTTAACCGGGGAGTCCGTTCCTATTACCAAGAATATGAAGGATAAGGTCTTTATGGGCACACTCATTACATCAGGACAAGGGAGAATGATAGTTGAAACAACCGGTGCAAACACAGAAGTCGGAAAGATTGCCACGTCTATTCAAAAGCCGGAAGAAGATACTCCGTTGACGGAGCAAATTACAATTTTTAGTAAACAGCTTTCAAAGCTTGTTGGAGTTTTAATTATTGGTGTTTTTGTGATAGGGCTGATTACGGGACGTGGTATTGTTGAGGTGTTGATTACGTCAATTGCTTTGGCGGTTTCGGCAATTCCTGAGGGGCTTCTTGTTGCACTTACTGTTGTACTGGCAATTGGGATGCAGAGAATTTTAGCCCGACGCGGATTAGTGCGAAATCTTGTATCAGCAGAAACATTGGGGGGCGTAACCACTATATGCATTGATAAAACCGGAACTTTAACGGAAGGTCATATGCAGGTAGTTGATGCTATAGGGAGTGAAGATGATTTAAGTCTGCAGTCAATTATTGCTAACGATTTGGATGACCCTCTTGTTATTGCAGCCTATGAATGGGGACTGGAAAAAATAAAAATTGAGGACGTTAAGAAAAAATATGAGAGATTGGACAGTATACCGTTTACATCGGAAAACAGATTTTTTACCAGCCTTAATAAATGGGATAAACAGAGTAACATGCTTTTTGTGAACGGAGCGCCGGAATTTTTAATAGAGTGGTCGGATTTAGATAGTGAAAGAAGTAAAGCGATTAAGGACAAAATAGAAGTTTTAACCAGTGAGGGCAAAAGGCTGGTTGGAATGGCAAGAAAGAAGGTGTCCATGCAAAAATCAGGTCTAAGCGTACAGGATGTTAAGAATAACCTTGAATGGGTTGGTTTACTTGCTTTTAGCGACCCCGTTCGCGAAGGTGTTTACGAGTCTTTGGACAAGACTAAGATTGCAGGGATAAAACTATTAGTCATAACGGGAGATTATCCCCAGACGGCATTATCGGTAATGAAATCGCTTAATATCGAACCGGATGCAAACTCTATAATACGGGGAGATGAGTTGGAAAAAATGACCACTTCGGAGCTTTCCCAAAGGCTTTTAACTATAAAACACTCAGGTCTTTTTGCCAGGACAACTCCGGAACAAAAGTTCAAAATCGTTGAAAGCCTAAAAGGAAATGGCGAGGTTGTTGCCATGATGGGCGACGGGGTTAATGATGCCCCCGCACTGAAACAAGCCGACATAGGTATTGTTGTCGGGGAAGCAAGCGATGTAGCTAAAGAGTCTGCAGATCTTGTGCTTTTGGACTCTTCTTTCGCAACTATAATTGCCGCAATTGAGGAAGGGAGAAGCATCTTTGATAATATCCGAAAGGTGATTTTATACCTGATGAGCGATGCATTCGAGGAAATTATTGCCGTCGTAGGCAGCCTTTTTTTGAAACTGCCGCTTCCAGTTTCAGCCGCTCAAATTCTCTGGATAAACTTAGTTTCGGATGGTTTTCCGGATCTGGCATTGACCTTAGATCCCAAAACACGCGGCATAATGAGAAGAAACCCGCGTAATGGAAGCGAGAATCTGGTTGCTCCCTGGATGAAAACTTTAATTTTTATTGTTTCTTTGGTTGGAGGGATAATTGCACTTTCCATATTTGTCTACTTTTACAAAACAACAAACGACTTAGTTCTTGCCCGTTCGATTACCTTTGCCGCACTTGGGGTAAACTCTTTGGTCTTTGTATTTTCAATACGAACTTTGCAGGAATCTTTCTGGGAGGAAAATCCGTTTGAGAATAACTGGCTTAATTTGGCTGTTATTTCCGGACTTATCTTTCAGATAATCCCTTTCTATTTCGAACCCCTGAGACGTTTTTTCGGACTTGTACCTATAAAAATGTATCACTGGATTCTAGTCTTTGCCGGAGCTTTAGTTGTTTTTATAATAATTGAGATACTCAAAGAAGTTTTTAAATTAGAAGAAAGACACAAAGCCAGTTTATGATAGCAGGATTAATATTTCTACTTATAGCGTCTTCGTTTATTTTGATCAAATCTGCCGATATGGTGGTTGTGGCGATTAGGAGAATTGCCAAAGAAACACACGCAGGGGTGTTCGTAGTTTCCTCGATAATACTGGCGATAAGCACTTCATTTCCTGAGCTTTTTATAGGTATAACTTCTGCTTTGGAAAAGGAATCTGAACTTGCCTTGGGTGTTGTTTTGGGTTCAAATATTGCAAACATCGCACTTATTGGTGCGTTGGCAGCATTTATCATAGGAAAGGTTAATATCAATTCAAATTACATTAGGCGGGACGTAGCCATTGCTTTTATTGCCGGACTATTGCCGTTTTTACTTGTGATGTTCGATAAAGATCTGACGCGAATAGATGGTTTGATATTAATTACAACTTATCTTGCTTATGCCACAGGATTTTTTAAACATCGTTACGAACAAATCGGCAGGGAGCACAAGGAAGAAAGTTTTTTTTACCGCTTTTTTCGAAAAGTAAGAAATATTGAATCGATAAAAAGTAGGGAACTTGGAAGATTTTTCTTGGGAATTTCGCTTTTGCTTTTTTCAGCCGACGCTATTGTTAAACTCTCAAAATCTCTAGCTGTATATGCAAATATAGACGTATTTATTATCGGGCTTATTATATTGGCAATCGGGACTTCTCTGCCTGAGTTTGCTTTTTCGTTGAGAAGTTTGGAAGATGATCAACCATCGATGTTTCTGGGTAATATACTGGGTTCGGTAATTGCAAACTCAACATTAATTGTTGGAATAAGTGTTTTTATATTCCCCCTTGAAAATATTGTATTTTCAGAATATTTAGTTGCAGTTATCACTTTTACAATTACTTTTATAGTTTTCTGGTTTTTCATTAAAACAAAGCATATGTTAATGAGATGGGAAGCAGGGTTTCTTATTTTGATTTATGTAACTTTTCTTGTCTTGGAGTTTTCCTAATACTATAATCTTCCCACAGTGGAAATAATTGCCGATTTGGAGGTCCACTCAAAATATGCTCGGGCAGTTAGCCCTTCAATGACCCCCCCTACAATAGCAGAATGGGCGGGTAAAAAGGGAGTTGGACTTGTCGGAACAGGGGATTTTACGCATCCAATGTGGCTTCGGGAATTGGAAGCGAATTTGGAAGAAGCGGGGGAGGGGGTATATAAGTTGAAGACTGAAGACCGAAGACTGAAGACCGAAGTTAAATTTCTTTTAACTTCCGAAGTTTCATGTATGTATACCCATGAGGGAAAAGGTCGCCGAGTGCACCTCCTGGTTTATCTGCCTGATATTAATTCTGTTAAAAAGTTTAATAGTGAACTTTCCGCCCATGGAGCAAACCTCTTTTCCGACGGTAGACCGATAATGGGTTTGTCTCTTTCTCAAGTTGCACAGATTGCCCTTGAGGCAAACGAGAAGGCACTAGTAATTCCTGCACACGTCTGGACACCTTGGTTTGGCTTCTATGGTCATATGAGCGGTTACAATTCGCTTAAAGAGGCGTTTGGAGACATGGAAAAGTATATTCCTGCGGTGGAAACTGGGCTGTCGAGTGACCCTGCCATGAATTGGAGAATAGGAGAACTGGAAGGAAAACAAATTGTATCATTCGGGGACGCACACTCTCCGCAAAAGCTTGGTCGCGAGGCTACGGTGTTTGAACTGCCGGAGGTTAGTTATGAGAATATTTGGAAAGCAATGTGGTCAAAGTCTGGCGTGGGAAGGTTGAAGATAGATAATGAAGTTGGAGCATCGAGGACAGAAGTTCGAACTTCGGACATCAACCCTCAAATTTCTTATACCATAGAGTTTTATCCCGAGGAAGGTAAATATCACTATACAGGACATCGGAAGTGTAATGTTGTCTATTCTCCAAATGACGCGAGGAAGAAAGGATTTACCTGTCCTGTTTGCGGTAGACCACTCACGATGGGAGTTATGAGTAGAGTTGAACAACTTGCTTCGCAAGAAATTTCAAATGACAAATTACAAATTTCAAATGACAAATTCGGAGTTCAATGGATAGGGGATGAGAAGGGAAAACGACCTCCCTATGTGATGTTGGTTCCGCTTCTTGAAATCTTGGCCGAATCCTTAGAATCCGGTGTAGCATCGCAAAAAGTTTTATCTGTTTATGATCATTTAGTAAATAAGTTTGAGGGAGAATTTTCGCTTCTACTTAAGACTCCGATTAATGATATTAACACTGAAGCAGGGGAAAAAATAGCTGAAGCAATTTTAAAGGTCCGTTCGGGAGATATTGTAATTGAACCCGGATATGATGGAGTTTTTGGTAAAGTTGCTATTTGGAAGGAGCCCAGCGAAGAAGTTACTCTTGACCAAGAGACTCTTTTTTGAAAAGATGGTATGAGAGTAAATGTGTTTAAGGGTATAAAAGTGTAAGGATAAAAACTCTTGTTCTCAAGCTCTCAAGCTCTTAAACTCTTATACGCTAGCGAAAGAAGGTGATTAAAAATGGCAGAAGAAAGAAAAGGGACAGGACTTCCTAAAAATACTGCAGGTGCTTTATCTTATGTATTGGGTCCGGTAACAGGTATTATCTTTTATGTCTTGGAAAAAGACCCTTACGTTCGCTTCCACGCAATGCAGTCAATTGTTGTTTTTGCAGTTCTTTTTGTACTGCAATGGGCTTTGGGATTAACACTGGTTTTACTACCTTTAGTACCCTTAGTTTCAATACTTAGCTTTGTCTTGTGGCTTTTGTTAATTTACAAAGCGTGGCAAGGTGAGGAATGGGAAGTACCGGTTTTAGGTAAATACGCAAGGAAGTTTTTGAAAAAGGTATAAGGTATTTAAAACTGCCCGCAATGTCATGTTTAGGCGGGAACATAAGGTGTTTAAAGATAGAAAAGAGGCAGGCTTTCTTCTTGCCCGGAAACTCACCCGTTATAAGAAAAAGAAAGACGTAATAGTACTTGGTATTCCTCGTGGTGGTGTTGTTGTTGCAAAAATTATTTCAATAAAACTTAGAGTTCCATTTAATATTATTGTTACGAAAAAAATAGGAGCACCTTACCAGGAAGAGTTGGCTATAGGTGCAGTATCGGAGGGCGGCGAGTATATACTGGATCAAGAACTTATTGATAGGTTAAATGTCGTAAAAGACTATATAGAAAAGGTAGTAAAAGATAAAAAGAGGGAAGTTAAAGAAAGGGTAAACAAATTCAGATTGGGCAATCTTAAACTTAGACTGAAATCCACAACTATTATTCTTGTTGATGACGGGATTGCAACAGGAGCAACAACGCAAGCCGCAATTAAATATCTAAGAAAGAAAAAAGTGAAAAAAATAATCCTTGCGGTACCAGTTGCGCCAAAGGATTCTATACTTAAATTCCGGAAACTGACTGATGAGTTAATAGTCCTAGAAACTCCGTACGACTTCCGAGCAGTAGGGCAATTCTACCGCAATTTCCCCCAGGTCAGTGATGAGGAAGTAGTGGAACTACTTAAAACTTCTTGACCCTTCGACATTGCTCAGGGTCAACCCCGAGCTAGAAAATCGAAGGGTTGACAACATACGACATACGACATACAATAATAAGGGAAAATAAACAAATATCCAAATAAACAAATAAAATAACTATGATTAGGACACAAGTTTACTTACCAGATGAATTATATAGAGAATTAAAACTTCTGGCTGCATCGGGAAAATATAAGTTCTCCGAACTTTTGCGGGAAGGAGTAGAGGAAGTTATTAGAAAAAAAAAGAAAAAAGCAAAGGGTAAACACGATCCCTGGAAGGATTTTATTGGCGCTATTAAGGGAGTTAAGACCGATGCCGTAAAGGATATAGATGATTATTATAAAACTGGAGTTGTGAAGTGAAACTTCTTGCAGATTCAGATTTCTGGTATGGCCTAGTGGTTGCGGGTGATGGACACCATGCAGAGTCGAAAAAACTTCTCAAGAAAGTTCTTTCAAAAGATGATAGTTTATATTGTTTAAGGTTGGTGGTTTATGAAACAGCAACAGTATTAAGTAGAAGAATTGATCAAAGAAGAGCTATAGAATTTTTAGAGAGATTTCGTAAATTACCAGTGACTTTAATAGATATAGATATTATTTTAGAAGATAGCGCGTGGGAAATATTTTTAAAACAAACCAAGAAAGGAACTTCCTTTATAGATTGTGCTAATTTAGCAACCTTAGAAAAATATAAATTGGACGGAATTTTATCCTTCGATGAGTTTTACCCGAAAGAAGTAGCTGTTAGGGCTTAGTTGGAACAAGAGTTAATATACCCAGGATTGCGCATATTGACAGTATAACCTACACATGTTAATGTGTATATATGTTGACAAAAAGAACAAATATACTTTTTGATGATGAGCTTTGGGAGCTTGTGACTTCTGTTGCAAAGAGGGAAAATTCTTCTGTTGGGAAAGTTGTACGGAAAGCTATTAGAAATACTTATTCCGAAGATGAAATAAGTAAGCGTCGGGCAGATGCCTGCAAAAAAATTCTTGCGATTCGCCCCAAGCCTTTCCCCGGTAAAATTGATTACAAAGAATTAATTAATTATGGTCGGAAATATTGATTTTCCCAGACGCTTTGTTGTGGATGCTTCATTTGTTTTATCCTATCTTTTACCTGATGAAGAAAATGACTATGTTAAAGAAATATTTTCTGATTACCAAAAACGAAAAATAAATTTTATTACAGCCACATTGTTACCTTATGAAGTAGTAAATGGGGTAAAATCGGCAATAATTCGAAAAAGAATGAGTGTTTTTAAAGCAAGATTTTTGATTGGAGAATTTTCAAAACTAGATTTTGATTTAGAAACGATTAGTGAAAATGAGGTTCTTAAACTTGCATTAGCTAGAAAAATATCAATTTACGATGCTTCTTATGTATGGTTGGCAAAGAGTAAAAAGATACCCCTTCTTACTCTGGACGAAAAACTCCAGAAGTTATCAAAACAATTTTCTTAGCGCCGCCTTCCGATGTTTCAAGCTAATCAGTGTCGGATGTTGAATTCGATTGAATACGATTCTAAGAAGAGGTGATACAATTGCTTCATGGGAAATAAGCTCACCGTTGGTTTAGGCAACCCGGGCGAAAAGTACACTAACACTAGGCATAATGTCGGATTTATGGTGATCGACGCTATTGCGTCTCAAATTTCCAATTTCCAATTTCCAATTTCCAATTGGGCAGAAAGCAGAAATGCTAAGGCACTTTATTGCAGTGCAAGGATAAAAGGAAAAGAAATTGAATTTGTTAAGCCATGGACATTTATGAACCAGTCGGGACTTTCTGTACGCTATGCATACAAAAAACACTCGTTAAAACCAGATGACTTATATGTTATTCATGACGACTTAGATTTGCGTTTGGGAACATATAAAATTCAAAAAGGAGTTGGTCCCAAGCTTCACAATGGAATAGACTCTATTGAAAGAGAACTGGGCACAAAAGTCTTTTGGAGGGTAAGAGTGGGGGTAGATAACAGACAGGCCTCCGGCCCAGGAGGGCCTCCGGACCGGAGGGGAGAGCAATATGTCTTACAAGATTTTACAGGAGAAGAATTTGAGATCTTAAATTCTACAATAGAAAATATTGTTAAAGACATTTTATCCAAATTGGCTGTTTTTGGGAAATGACCAACTTTCATTTATGATTTCTTATCATTTACCGACAGGTTATTTACACAAATTATATTTACCGTCGAGTGATTTAACCCGTTTGCTTTTTAGTGGGGTTATCAGGAAAACATCGGTAACTTTACTGCAAATATTTTCTCCTGTTTATATTTATTCTGTACTAATAAATGTTTACTCAAGGCAAAACATAACCATATTTTATGTACTTTTGTACTATGCGCTTTCTTTTTTGATAAAAAATATAACCCAAATTGTAATTGCCGAAAATATAAGCAGATTTATTGGGTTCAAAAACACCATAAGACTTTCTCTGATACCGTACTTACTTTTTTTGCCATTTATTTTATCAGCAAGGAATAATCCATTCCTTTTTATTTTTTCCGCTATCTTTTATGGAATCAGTGCAGGGCTTTATTGGTGGGGATATCATGGTTATTTTGTAAAAAAAGGTGAGTTTAAGCATTACGGCGAAACTGTGGGTGAAGCCAATTTTCTGGAAAGTTTGGTTATGATTGTTACGCCTCTAATTGGAGCTTATGTAACAATATTATTCGGTTTTCCGGCCTTGTTCTTACTCGCAGCTTTATTGATAGTGATCTCTATTATTGTTTTGGGTCATGGTAGCAAGACCAGACAAAAACAAGATGTGAAATTTATTGAAGTATTAAAATTAGTAGTTAGGCTTAAATCAACATCAGTTGCATATGTTGGAGCGGGGGGTGAGGCAGTAATTGCGGCTGTCGTATGGCCGCTTTTCTTATATTTATTTTTCGGAAAAGTGATTAGTTTGGGATTGATTGTTTCGGGCGCGGCATTAATTTCTGCAGTTATTGCTATATTTGTCGGAAGAATAAGCGATATAAAAGGTGAAGGCACAATAATAAGGATTGGCGCTCCCATTTTAGCTTTTTCATGGCTGGTAAGAATATTTAATTTAAGCATCGCGGGATTTGTTATCGGAGACGCACTGAGAAATTTCGGACAAAGAATGATAGTTACTCCACTTAATGCCTTAAGTTACAGAAAAGCATTTGAAGCGGAAACTGCAAAAGCGATATTATTTTTGGAGATAAACGAAAATTTCGGAATAATATTAATGTTACTATTATTATCTTTTGTGATCTTGGCGGGGGGAAGTTTATGGTTAGCCTTTTTACTGGCTTCGTTATTTGCAATATGGCCAATTATTCCTGTGATTAAGAATAGATTTGAAGGTTAAAGTTAATTATATGGACTCTATAAGAAGAAATAATACCGGTTTTGTAAAAATAGAAAAAGTTCTAAGTCGTTTCAAGAAAGATGAAGACAAATATATTTCGTACGAATTTCAAAAATACGGATACGACTTGGCGGAAGAATTGGGAGATCTGAAAAATAAATCTTTATATTTCAAACTTGCCAAAAATAATCCAAGAGCACTTTTGGAAAATGCAAGGAATTTTGTAAAAGATGCTTATAATGTTAAATCAAGGCCGAAACTGTTTATGTGGAAGCTTACCGAGCTTAAGAAAGCTCAGAAATAAATACCAATAAGTACCAATTCCAAATATCAAATGTCCAATAAAAAATATGACATATACGAGAGGATTTTTAAATTTATTGTTATGGTTATAAAAATTATTAGATATTTACCCCGCACTGAAGAAAATCTTGTAGTAATTAAGCAAATTCTTAGATCAGTAACTTCTATGGGGGCAAACTCCCAAGAAGCTGATGGCGCTTCTTCTAAGAAAGATTTCTTACACTGCTTTACAACAGTAAGAAAAGAAGCAAAGGAAACAGAATTCTGGTTGAAACTTATCGTCGAACTTAATCTTAAAGCTCAAGTTAGTGGAAGAAAATTGATTGAAGAGTGCCGGCAAATCATTGCGATAGTCAGTAAAATAATTTCAAATACAAGGAATTAATTGGATATTGGTATTTATTGGATATTGGTTTATTGGTAATTATTCTATATGAGTAGTTTTTCTTTACAGGGTAACTGGATTGATTTAATAATAATTGCTGTTCTTGCGTATTTTGTCAGCGAGGCTTGGCGGGTTGGGTTTTGGATTATTTTAGCTGATTTTGTGGGTTTTTTACTTTCATTAGTGATTGCCTTGAGAGGATATTTTTTTGCGGCCGATATTTTGAGAAATAATTTCTCGCTTCCTCATTCGGTAGCCAACGCTATTGGATTTTTGATTATGGCGGGATTTTCCGAAGCGATATTAAGCTTTTTCTTTATAGGGATAATTAAAAATATCCCTTATAAATTTTGGAAAAAGCCCTGGAATAATATTGCAGGTGTCATTCCGTCTGTCGGACAGGGACTTGTTATAATCTCCTTTATTTTGATGCTCGCTCTTTCTCTTCCGCTTTCTCCGAATGTTAAATCCGATATCACCAGATCCAGAATTGGTGGATATTTGGTCAGTGAAACTAGCGGGCTTGAGGCCAGATTGAATGAAATATTCGGCGGACTGATTAAAGACTCCTTGACCTATCTAACCGTCCAGCCCGGAAGCGAAGATGTTGTGCCGCTAACTGTTGATACCCAGGATCTTAGGGTAGATGAGGCATCTGAAATAGAGATGTTCAGACTTGTGAATGAGGAACGAAAGAAACGGGGTATTCCTGAGCTTGTAAGGCGTGCTGAGGTGATTCCTGTTGCCCGAGATCACGCAAAGGATATGTGGGAAAGACAGTATTTTGGCCATGCCTCACCGGATGGCGAGGATGTCGCGGATCGATTGGAAAAAGCGGGGCAATCATATCTGATTGCCGGTGAAAATTTGGCTTTGGCTCCAACTGTTCAAACAGCACACACCGGCTTAATGAATTCTGAAGGGCACCGCGCTAATATTTTGGAACCGCAGTTTAAAAGAGCAGGGATAGGAGTAATAGATAATGGAATTTATGGCAAGATGTTCGTGCAAGTGTTTACAGATTAAAGAAAGATACTTGCCCCGTTACGAGCGAAGCGAGATTTGCGGGGTTCGTTCAAATTTTCACCGATTAGGCCAAGCTTACATCTCAGATAGTTTTTTCTTCAAGTGAATGGTATATTTGCTCAGTGTTAAAGGAAATCGATAGGTGGTTGGAGTCAAAAGAGCTTGAAGAACAAGACTGGATTTTATCTCAGGGCTTACGTTATACGTCTCAGACTATCCGCTCTGCTGGTTATTATATTGCAGGTAATACTCGCGTTAGGGCAAGAGATTTGGGTTTTGAACCACACCCTTCACCGCTTGTCTTGGACGATTTTAGTTTAACTTATAAAGAATCAATTTCTTTTTATTTGTGGTTTATTGATGCTATCACAACAGAAGAGGCAAATCATTTTTTAGGGGATATCGAAAAGGCAGAATTACAATTATCTGTTGAAGTTGAAAATTTGTTTTTAAAAAAAGATGATCGGGGTGTAAGAAACGTTGTACGTCCGGATATAGAAACTGTTGCGCAGGACATTGAAAATATAAGAAAAGCTAAAGATAACACAGTTGTTGTCCTTAATCATGGCAAATGGAATACGTTTCCACACCTTGGATATATGTTCATGTACTTGGCCGTGATGGATGAGCTTAAAGAGCGAGGTTACCCTGAAGAAAATATTGTTTTCGTGATAGCCAATGATACTAATAAAGATATCAAACTTTCCGGATCTGTTCCTTTATTAAATACAGCGTGGCGAGCCTCATTTAACGCTTATATGCCATATGATTTTATCTGCTCATCTGGAGACCTTGACTCTTGGGAGGAAGCACCAGGATATTGGACTACCAAGTATGGAATCTTGAAACCTGATTATGTTGTTGTTAATCCTAAAGACCGTCTTGCCAAGCAGCGAATTAAGCAAGTACAGCAAGCAGGCACCCAAGTACTTAAGTGTAATAGTGTTCAGGTTATCGATACCGATGAAAGAGGACGTCCTTTCAAACGCACGGGAATACACACGAGTGATTTAAAAAGTGTCCTAGATCTTGATTTGATGACGTATGTCGGAGTCAGGAATTGGTTACTACAAGAAAAGTGGGCAATCGGTGCATTTGAAAGAAAAGCAAATTGGAGAGATTTTTTAATAGAAAGAGGTTTGTTATAAAATAGCAATTGTAGTTATGAAAGAAAATAATTTTTTCAAGAAGGTTTATGAGATTGTGAAGAAAATTCCAAGAGGGAAAGTTGCACCCTATGGGCAAATCGCAGATGAAATTAACAGTTTAAATACAAGTTCAAGAATTAATAAGAAAATATCTCCACAATTAGTAGGTTGGGCATTACACGCAAATAAGGATTCAAAAACACCTTGTCATCGTGTTGTAAATAAAGAGGGATCAGTTGCTTTAAATTATGCTTTTGGTGGAGGCTGGAAAGAGCAGAAAATGAGATTGCTGGCAGAGGGAGTTGGGTTTAAAGACGAAATGCACGTTGATTTGGAAAAGTTTATTTGGAATCCAAATATTAAATAACAAAACTTCTTGCTAATTTTTTCTTTAAATGTAACAATGGATAAGAAATTATTCGCATCTATATCGTAGCATTCGAACGCATTCGCCCGCCTGCAATGCATAATGCTTAGCATTTTCGGGCAGGTATATTGGTATTACGCTAATATGAAGAAAGATGTACTTACACATTTCACCTTCGCGATAGCGCTTTTTACACTGATTACCGTGTTTAAAGGATGGCTGGAGCTTACCTATTTGGCTTTTTGGATCGGAGGAATTATCGGGACTTTACTGCCGGATGTTGATTATTTGATTCATGTCTATGTCTTAAATCCGACCGATAGTGAATCTCAAAAAACCTCTTCCCTTGTATCACAAAAACAGTTCGGAAAAACTTGGGATTTATTGACTCGCGCGAGATACGGAAATTCGGAACTTTTATTCCACAGCGTATTGTTCCAAATATTATTTTGGTTATTTACTTTTTTGGTGATAACTTCAAGTGGAAGTCTATTAGCAAAAGGTATTGTTTTGGCATTTTCCTTGCATCTGATAATCGATCAAGCCTCCGATCTAATAGAAACAGGAACACTTGAGATTTGGTTTAAGAAAATGCCATTTAACCTCGATGCCAAGCAGAAAAAGTTATATTTGGTCGGCAACATTCTTCTTCTTATCATTTTTTCATCATTTCTTTGAAATTCCTGTAAATGAATTTAACTCTTTCGTTTTTGTGCAATTTTTTGTACACTAACATCCATGGAACAAGATGGAATGACAAAGAAGGAAAAAAGGGCTTTGGCTAAAGAGCAAAAAAGGCAGGATCAAGATAAGAAAGTTGTTGCAAACAAAGTCAAGAAGTTTTTGATATGGATTTTTGCCGCAGGTCTGATTTTGGCTTTGGGAGTAAAGGCTTGGAAATGGGTGAGCACGCCGACACCGCAAGTTGCAGGCGAGGCAGCCGAGGCGAAGGAAAATGATTGGGTTAAAGGAGACGAGCAGGCGAAAGTGACTCTTGTCGAGTATGGAGATTTCCAATGCCCGGCTTGTGCAACTTATTACTTTCTGACCAAAAAACTTGTGGAAGAAGTACCGCAGGGATTTAAAATTGTTTATCGGCATTATCCTCTGACTACCCTTCATAAAAATGCATTTACCGCTGCCAGGGCTTCCGAAGCCGCAGGAGCTCAGGGAAAGTTTTGGGAAATGCATGACTTACTATATGAAAAACAATCCGATTGGTCGGAAGAAGAAAATCCCAAAGACAAGTTTGTGGCTTATGCAAAAGAACTTGGTTTAGATGAAGCAAAGTTTAACGAAGACTTTGAGAAAAATGAATACAAAGATAAAATCGAAGCGCATATGGCTGAAGCTACTAGTTTGGGTGTAAACGCAACACCTACGTTTTACCTAAACGGTACAAAGATTCAACCTACAAGTTACGAAGAATTTAAAAAATTAGTTGAAGATCAAATCAGGGGATATAGTGTACAATGATGCCTCAAGTTGTAATTCAAACTTTAGCTCTTCTTACTCTTTTTTCAAATATCGCAGTTGTTATATATTTACTGGTTTTAGTTGGTTCAAGGATGGGTTTGATAAAAAAGAAAACTCCAAAGTTTCTGAATGTTTTTTCGGGAAAGGAAGTTCTTTTGAGTTTGATTGTGGCATTGACTGCGACCCTGGGAAGCCTTTATTTTTCCGAAGTAGCAGGTTTTGAACCCTGTAAACTATGTTGGCTGCAGAGAATTTTTATGTATCCGCTGGTAATTATTTTGGGAACAGCATATTTGAGAAAACTCAAAGATGCTTGGAATTATGTTTTACCCTTGAGTATTACAGGAGGGTTAATCGCGGCGTATCATTATTATTTTCAGGTAACCGGTAATCCATTGATACCATGTTCAACGGTTGGATTCTCTGTTTCCTGTAGCGAGCGCTTCTTTACTTATTTCGGCTACATCACAATTCCCTGGATGAGCCTTTCGGCATTTGTCTTGGTAACAATCGGAATGTTACTTTTAAAATATAAAAAGAGTTGATTATCTTTTTTCCATTGCGCGGTCGATAAAAATTAACTGCTCTTTGCTAATCTGAGGAAGAGAGTCGAATTTAAAAAAACCCACTTCCTGCGCCTCTTCGGAACTTTTGAATTCTCCGCCGATAAGTTTACCGGAATAAACAATATCCAACCTTGAAGAATGTCTGTCGGTTCTTATTTTTAATCTCTCATCAGCACTCACTACTAATCCGGTTTCTTCTTCAATCTCACGTTCCAGCCCTTCTTTGGGATGTTCTTTGCCTTTTAAATATCCGCCTGGCAAACTCCACTTACCGTTATCCCTATATGAATGTTTGATAAGAAGTATTTCGTTTTGGTCATTAAATATAATTCCGGTTACGCCTATTAGGAATTGGTCATTTACCCTTCGCATTGCAAATAGTTGAAGTGACGTCGGAAGTTTTAAACTCTTCCAAATTTTCAAAAGTATTGTCATCATTATCAAAATGACTCGTCGTCGAAGTCTTCTATGCCGGCTTTTGCTTTGAGTTTTGTATTTTCCAATTCAAGTTTATGTGCATGTTTTGTTATTTCCGCCAATTCTTTTTTAACGTCTCTAAGTTCACTTTCCTTTTCGCTGATTGTAAGGGAGGATGATAAGTTTTTAAGAAGATAAATAAGTCCTGCGATGGAAAGGCATATGGCCATTGAGCCAAGAACTACCAGATATAAAGGAATATTACCAAGAGTATATGACCCGAGGTATATTGTTATTCCTCCTGTATTTTGAGTAGCAAAATAAGAAAAAGCTACACCGAATATAATTACCAGAACCAAGACAAGCATTAATCCATTCTAGCACTTTTAGTAAAATTATGAGGCGATTTTGTGATTATCAGTACAATTTTATTCAAACTTCGCGAAAACCGTGGAATCTTATTCCACGGATGAAGCGAAGCAGTGAACAAACTCTTCGAGCCTTTGCGAGAAAACCGAGGACTCTTAGTCCTCGGTTGTTTATTCCTTGCAGCAGTCAATAGCCTTCTGAACTAAGGTACCAAGTTTGGAGAAGATAGAATCTTGACAACGATTAACAATTTTGTATAATCTAGTATATACGTGGGAATATTTAAAGAACCTTTATTGTTTGATTGGAATAAAGGGAATATTGATAAGAACTTAAAACATGATGTTACAGATAGAGAGGCAGAAGAAGCTTTTTTTGATAATAAAAAGAGAACATTTAAGGATAAATTACATTCCAAAAGTGAAGAGAGATTTAGAATAGTTGGGAAAACGAAAGAAGGAAGATTACTTTTTATAGCTTTTACAATCAGAAATGAAAGGATTCGAATTATCTCCGCAAGAGATATAAGTAAGAAAGAGGTGAAATTATATGAAGAAAAAACTTAAATTACCAGAATTCAAAAACGAAGATGAGGAGCGGGAATTTTGGTGGAATTTAGACTTATCTAAATATTACGAACCGTCTGATTTAGAACCTGTCAGTTTTCCGAATCTTAAGCCTACAACCCGGTCAATTTCTATTCGAATACCGGAGTACCTTTTAAATCGAGTCAAGGAAAAAGCTAACGAGATTAACATTCCATACCAATCATTGATTAAGCAATATATCAAAAAGGGTGTTTTTTCTTCATAGAAGCTGTAACAAAGCTTTGCGGTTTTGAGGCTTCGCCAGCTTATATAACTGAGCAAAAGTTCTTGCGAAAGAAATTCAGGAAGACTGTTTTTACTTTGGTTACTCCAAGGTGTGAATCTATTTCACCTCTAAGGTGGATGTTTCTTTCCGATTATTTGTCTGTTCGCCAGTTTTGTTGCTCAACCGGAATGTATAAGATATTAGATTTGACTTCTGCTAATAGATGTAATACTTCGTCATGGATATTTTCGCCGTCATATTTCGGATGCAGCGAAGACAACCCGTGTGCTTCTGAAGAAATTTCTTTTAAGGCAAGTGCGTAACCAGTAATTGTTGACAACCTTTGTTCTATTCTTTCTTGAGTCTGAGTTAGTCTTAGAGTGTAGTAGTCTAAATTTGTTTCCAATATAACTTGTATATCAAGTTGTAGATTATCTTTTTTTGCATTAGCGTGAACTTGCAGAGCACTTTCTCTTCTTTGATCAAAATTTGAACGGTCGTTAAAATCGCACAATGCTTGAAATTCTGGTGAACCGACTTCGAAATCGTGCCACTTTTCCCTTAATTGTTGATAGCCTTCTTCAAAGGTGGTAAATCTGTGTTTGGCTTCTGTCATGAGCGGGATTTATAGTATTATGGGGTAATTGTAAAGTCTGAGATTATTCCCTGCAGCAGTCCACCGCCTTTTAAACAAGAGCACCGAGTTCGGAGAAGACGGATAAAATTTTATGATATACTTTGGTTATGACCGACAAAGCCAAAGCAAAAGCTATTGTTACTTTAGAAAATCTTCGCTTGGTGGAAAGCGAAATATTTCGTATTGCTTCCGGACATGGAGTAAAAAACGTCGATGAACTCGATGACCTAATTGCAAAAGGTAAGCTCTCCGAAGGCAAAGTGGGGGAAGATTTGTTTCGCCTAGATCACTTGATTTCTGAAAAAGATAGACTCGAGAAAGAACTTAAAAAGCTTTCGGTTAAAAAATCTTATGCATGGAAAAGTTTGCAAGATTTGCTCGAATTGCCGAAACGGAGTTTTCAGACGTAGTAATTTCTACTCACGACCTGGGTCATAAATTACGAATATACCTCAAGGACAAGAGTTTTATCGACTTTTTCTATACCACGAAAGCTAGGAAAGTTCGTTTTGCAATTCACTTGGAAAGAAGTCACTTAGATAATAGTGTTTATCGGATTGATAACGTACCAGATCTTAAATGGAACAAAGTTAAAACTTTTCCGATACATTTTCATAGTGGGAAATACAATAAAGTTGAAGCCCCTCCTTTTAAAGTAGAGGATTTTGATTTGGAAACGGTGTTAAGGGAGTTTCTTACCTTTACTCAATCTAAAATTATACAGAAAGGTTAAACTCCAAGTTGCAGGAGCAAAAGTTCTTGCGAAAGAAATTGTTCGATCTTACTCTCTACAACAGTCAATAGCCTTCTGAACTAAGGTACCAAGTTTGGAGAAGACGGATTCTAATTTTTCTCCAAATATTCTTTGATTTGTCTTGCGAATTCTTTTAGGTCAGCGAGGTCGTTTTTATAATCTTTATAAAGCATTCGGTAGTCAATATTGTCATAGCCGTGTATTAAAAGATTTCTTAATTTCGGTGCCTGCTGAAACTTTTCAGAAAATTCTTTTGTAAGAATTCCCTTTTTACCTAAGAGTAGGATTACATCGACTGCGCTGTTTCTTCCGGGAAGCTCCAACGCAGAGGCGATATGCGTGGCAATATCAATGCAAACTTCGACAGCGATGTGCATTCTATGGCTTAGCAGGTGCTGAATATCTCTATCTTTCACCAAGCTCTCCTCGCTAAAATCCATATTCTCAATATCGGCTATGTAGTCTTTTAGCTGATCTAGATGATTTTCAATAATTTCTTTGTCAATAGGCATAGATTCCCTCCTTAAAAGATTTTTCTAAATAAAATTTCTTTATGTTTCGAAAGTGTTTGCTGTCCTCGTAGGAAAAAAGCACTCTTGATTCTAAATTAGTCCTTTCCCTAGAGTTCTTTTCATAAATTAAGTTTCCGTTTATTATTTGGATGAGAAGTAGAGGATTATTTGATAAGTCAGCAAGCACTACATCGGTTTCAGTTCCGGAAATTAATTTTTGTATATCTGTCGCGAGTCTTCGCTGATTAACTGCCGATTTTTCAAGACAAAGAATGCCTATATCAAGGTCGCTTGATTTTGTTTCTTTACCCTTAGCTCGCGACCCGAAAACATAGGCTGAAATAATTTCTTTCTCGCTAGCTAATAAGCTTCTAATTTTATTTATAGTATTTTGGGAAATCGGATTTTTCATATGTTTATTTTAGCAGAATATGGGTTGGTGGAGCAAAAAGTTCCTGCAAAAGAGCTGTTTCACTCTTTGCAACAATCAACTGCCTTCTGAACTAAAGCGCCGAGTTTGGAGAAGACGGAGGAGGAACCTTTCTCTCCGCCAGCTGGCGGACTTTTCTCGTCGATAAATTCTATAGTTTCTTGCTCTTTCGTGTTACGTGTTACGTCTTTCGTAGAAACGACTCCCAAGTTCAATCCCCAGAATAGGGAATAGAGCTGGTAGGATTTTTGGAAGAGACCTTCGGCTTTATCCTTATTATTCTTTTTAAGTTCTTTTGTCCCCACCTCCATTACGCGCATCGAGGCAGCAAGTAGATGTTTTGAAATGCACCACACCTCGCCTTCGTAGTCCTTGATAATTTCCCTCATCAGATCTGTTCGCATTTTTCTGATTTCGTTAAGAAGATCGATATACTTAACGTCCCTTGTTTTGTTATAAGTATAGAAAAGATGTTCTTCGATGGAAATCAGATTCATTATTCCGATTGAGAGATCTTCCCCTGAGGAGAGGTCGAGTTCTTTTTGTTTGGTGACCTCTTCGACTTTTTCTAAAAGTGATTTTACATCTTTAATTTTATTCATTTTAATTATCTTCATTCTTTGCTCACCCAAAGAATAGAAAATTAGTAAATTTTATAGCACTTGCCTTACTTGCAATTGTGAAGCAAGAAAGGGTACCGCAATAATTTTTCTGGCTTTCAACAACTCGTTCATAAATGCAAAAAGCTTACCTCAAAAACACTTTTGAGGGGCGAGTTTTTGCGGAAACTTAGAATTCACTCGCTATCTCAAGACATAAAAATTAGGCGGTATTATTAATTAAATATCTGACGGCATTATAGACTTTTTATAATAAAATGCAAAATTACACTTGTGATAAATAGGCTTGTGAGCGGAAATACAACTTTTTGATAAACAAATAATTGTTTGCCTTTTCTCTCTCTTATTTTTTGATCGAGCCATTTACCTAACAGAAAAGCAGCGGATCCGATTACGGTTCCGAAGAGAATTTTGTCTACTCCAAATATTTGATTATTGAAGCGCCCGATGAACTTCCCATACCAGAGGGGGAGAAGTGTGAGAAGATACATTAAGAAAATAGTGAGTAGTAAGTAGTGAGTAGTGAGAAATTTTAAATTCTTTTTTCCTAGCCAATCAATGAACCAGAAGGACATCGAAAGAATTAAACCTCCGATCCAAACCGAAGTTACTGCATCATCAATACCCAGTGCACGGGATATTCCCAAACCAGCTCCAACCGCAATGGTACAGACGGGACAAACAGCCCCCGCAGTGCGGGGTAGCAGTAAGTAGTAAGAAGTAAGTAGTAAGAATAAGACAAAAAATAGTTTCTTTTTCATAATTATAAACTTTTGAAATGTTCAATAATCGGATTATCTCCAACTATACATTCACCTTCAGGAACGACCAGTAACGGCACACCGATTTGATCGTTTGCTAAACCGCATTCTTTGGCTGTTTCAACAAATAAATTACTATTTTGAGTTGATTGATTAACTTCAACTTTGGCTATTTGAATTTCATCCTTCTTCTCCCAGCTATCCATAAATTTTTGGACATTGGCGCAATGGGGACAGGTAGACGACCAAAAATATACATAAGAGTTGTCGGCTACGACAACCGGTGCGGCTGCCGACATTTTCTGACTATCTTCTTCTTTAACGAACTTAATAAATAAACCCCCTATCCCTATCAAAACAATAAGAAGAATAATAAATACGAAAAAGTTTTTCATTTAATTTACAAATAGTATCTTATTCCGAAGTTATTTGATAACCCCCTTTTTCGACAGTTTCCAATAGCTTTTTTTCCAAGATTTCGTCACTTAGTTCAACCTCCAAAGTTTGTTTAGCATAATTGCAGGATGCTTTAATGCCTGTATCTTCCAAATCCAACTCAATCATTTTTGCACAGGCATCACAGTCCATTCCGGAAATTTTATATTTTTTATATGTCATATAGGTCTAAGGTCATATAGGACTTATATTACCTCAAAATACCCTGTATACATTCCCATTGAGCAAGTATAAGTAAGTCTGCCCTTTTTGGTTGGAGTGAATTCGAGGATTTCCTCACCTGTTGCCGGTAAGACTTTACTGATATTCAGATCAGGAATTGAAAAGTTGCGCGAGCAACCTTGTGTATTTTGGGTGACAAGCTTCAAGTTTACCAAAACTCCAGCCTTGAGAACTTTTACGTTTGATTGGTAACCAAAATTGGAAACTTTTATTTCAACGTCTTGAGAACCTTGTGCATTTACACCAGCAACTTCAGAAGGTGAAGTTTGATTGTTCACATCTTCGGTAATTGCCGACCAATAATTTTGAAATGTATGTGCGGATCCTCTCAATACTTGTCCGGTATTAATCGATATCAAAGCGAGAATTAATATGGCTGCCGAGGCAACATATTTTAAAGATTTTCGTTGTAGAATTTGGGACGACGCAAGACCAAGACCGAAAAAGACAGGCGAGGTTCCGAGTACAAAAGCTCCCAGAATAAGACTGCCGTAAAAAGGACTTCCGGATGCAACAGATAAAAGCATCATTGATTGGGTTATTCCGCAGGGAATAAGCACGGTCAAAAAACCTAAAAATGCCGGAGCAAAAGCATTCTCACTGATAGAAGTTTTGCGAAGAATTCTAAAAATTTGCTTTGGCGGGGTTATCACGAATTGTCTGAAGACTGGATGTAAGTCTAAAAGTTTTCCGACGGTCGCCAACATAAAAATTCCGGCTAAAATTTGCATCAGCCCTTGAAGTTTCGGGGATATAACCAATGAAGAACCTAAGATACCGAGTGCAACTCCTAACAATAGGTAAGCGACCAGTTTACTTGTAAGAAAAGTGATAATAAGAAACTTTTGACGCTCCTTCTGATTTGTAAGGCTGGATGCTAAAAGTCCTCCTTGTACTGCAAAGCAGGAAATTCCGCCTGTTGTTAATCCTGTAATGAAAGCCAGCCAAACTTGATTCATATCAATATATTTTACTCTATACGTATACGTAAAAGTATTGACAAATTATTCTACTTACCATATGATTTGTCAATCCCTCGATGGGGGATTAAGAAAACTTTTCAATTACTAATTTTTAATTTTAAATTAATACTATGCCTAAAGGTCACCCAAAAGATAATTCGGACGAAAAACAAATTTTTCGTCAATTGAAGATTGTTAAAGGTCATCTGGAAAGAGTAATTAAGATGACCCAGGAGGATGCATATTGTATCGATATAGTCCATCAATCTCTTGCAGTACAGGCAGCTTTAAAGAAAATTGATCAAAAAATCATGAAGCGTCATATGCAACACTGTGTAGCAGAAGCTATTCGCGAGGGTAATGATAGGGAAGTTATCGACGAGGTTATGAGGATAATGGAGAAATTATGAGCTTGGATAAAATTGTGGCCATGCTAGTTGGAGTTGGTTTAATTGTACTCATCTATTGGTTTTTCTTTGGTAAAAAGGATGACGAGGTTGTTGCAGGTGAATCGTTGGAAGTGATGGTAGACGGGGGATATAAACCGGCAGCAATCGTAGTTAAAAAAGGCAAGACAACTACTTTAAAGATTCTACGCAGCGATCCAAACAGTTGTTTAGAAGAGTTAATTATACCTGACTTTAAAATTAAAGTTTATTTGCCTCTCAATAAAGAAATTGAAGTACCCATAACTCCGCAAAGGTCTGGTGAGTTTGGATTTCATTGTGGTATGAATATGTATCATGGAAAAATCATTGTCAAATAATAAATTCATAAAAAAGTCTTTTCCTGTAATAGGAATGCATTGTGCAAGTTGTGCCAAGCTTATCGAAAGAAACCTTTCTAAAGCTCCGGGTGTCATATCTTCGAGTGTGAATTATGCTAGCGAACAAGCTACAATCGAGGCAGACGCTAACGTAAAAGATGAAGATCTTGTGAAAGCTGTAGAGTCAGCAGGATATAAGGCGATATTAAATACAAGTCTAAGTTCAAGTACAAGTGAAAAAACACCTGAAGAACAAAAGGAAGAAGCTAAAAAGAAAGAATTAGCTAAACTGAAGAATAAAGTTTTAGTTTCTTCGATCTTGAGTATAGTAATTCTTTTGGGGAGTTTTCCTGAGTGGTTTAAATTTATACCTACTACTTTTACAAATCCTTGGTATCTGTTATTTCTATCAACTATAGTTCAATTTTGGGCCGGTAAGGAATTCTATCTGGCAACTTGGTCGGGGCTTAGGAATAGAACTGCAAGCATGGATACTCTTATTGCAATAGGAACCTCGGCAGCTTATTTTTTCTCTGCTTCCGGAGTTATATTTCCTGTTGTTTTTGAAACTTTAGGTATTCCGATGGTAATGTATTTTGACACAGCTGCGGTTATTATCACCCTTATATTACTGGGTCGGTACCTGGAAGCACGAGCAAAGCTTCAAACGAGTGATGCGATAAAAAAGTTATTACAACTCCAAGCTAAAACAGCAAGGGTCCTTCGGACAATTTCCAATTTACAATTTACAATTTCCAATTTTGAAAAAGACGAACAATACAAAGAAATTGACGTTAGGATTGAGGAGGTAAAGGTAGGAGATATTATTCGTGTCAGACCGGGGGAAAAGATCCCGGTTGACGGCGAAATTATAGAAGGGGTTAGTTCGGTTGATGAATCAATGGTAACAGGCGAATCTATTCCTGCGGATAAAACGATCGGGGATACGGTAATAGGTGCGACCATTAATAAATCAGGTAGCTTTCTTTTCAAAGCGACCAAAGTCGGGACTGATACTGTGCTTGCTAATATTGTGCGTATGGTAGCTGAAGCGCAAAGCACACGGGCTCCGATTCAACGATTAGCCGATATTGTATCTTCTTATTTTGTTCCGGTTGTTTTGATGCTTGCGATTGCGACCTTTGTTTTATGGTACGTCTTTACTCCTGAGCTTGCCGAAGGATTCAGTTTTGCATTTACAAATATGATTGCTGTACTTATTATCGCTTGTCCTTGTGCTTTAGGTTTGGCAACTCCCACTGCAATAATGGTTGGTACGGGTAAGGGAGCCGAGCACGGGATACTTATTAAAAATGCGGAAACTTTGGAGGTTGCTAATAAAATAAAGGTGGCAATTTTTGATAAGACTGGAACACTTACACTAGGAGCTCCTAAAGTTACTGATATAATACCCACTCAAAATAAACTTGATTGGAAAGAAATTCTTTACTTTGCTGCCTCTCTTGAGGTGGGTTCAGAGCATGCGCTGGGCGAGGCTATATTAGACAGGGCGAAATTTGAAAATATTACCCTGAGCAAGATCGAAGGGTTCAAAGCTATCATAGGCAAGGGAGTCGAGGGATCAATTAAGTCTGAAATAATATTACTTGGCAATCGAGCCCTAATGGGAGAAGGGGACACAGATCTTTCGTTTGTTGAGAAAGAAGTCCAGAAACTTGAAAGTGAAGGAAAAACAGTAATTTTTCTTGCTAAGAATAATAAAATTGTTGGTCTTATTGCGATTGCTGATACTTTAAAGCCAAGTGCAGGTAAATTAGTTGAAAAATTAAGTGGACAGGGAATTGAGGTATGGATGGTAACAGGAGATAACGAGAGGACAGCTAAAGCCATTGCCCGTCAGGCAGGAATTGAACATGTGATGGCAGGGGTGTTACCCGATGAGAAAGCAGAAAAGATGAAAGAATTAAAATCCAAAATCCCAAATCCAAAATCCCAGATTATTGCATTTGTTGGCGACGGTATTAATGATGCTCCGGCATTGGCGGCAGCTGATGTGGGTATTGCCATGGGGACAGGAACCGATGTTGCTATGGAGTCTGCAGGTATAACACTTTTAAATAAAGATTTATTAAGCGTCGATGCCGCAATTTCCTTAAGCAAAAAAACGCTTTCAGTAATAAAACAAAATTTGGTTTGGGCTTTTGGCTATAATATAGTCTTGATCCCTGTTGCGATGGGTATCCTATATCCCTTTTTCGGGTGGTTGCTTAACCCCGCCTTGGCAGCCTTCGCCATGGCAGCGAGTTCAATTTCAGTAGTAGGGAATTCGCTGAGACTGAAGTCAATTAAAATTTAGTCATCTTTTTACTGAATTTACCAAGTAGTTTTAACGGGGTATGTCTGAATAATTTTGTCTGGGGTAAGGATTGTTAAATTACGGGATTGGGCTTGGCAAATAAGTATTCGATCAAATGGGTCGTCATGAATTCTTGGTAAAGATTCAAGTTCAAATACATCACCCTCTTCAAGAGGAAGCGTTTCAATTCCGTGGATATACCTTTGCTTCGGAATATATTCAGTTGGTCGCGAGGGAAGTGGGAGTCTTCCAAGAGCATACTTTACTATAATTTCCCAGAAAGAGACGCTACTAAAATAAACTTTGTTTTTCTTATCAAGGTAAATTTCTTTAGCTTTTTGTGAAAGCCTTTTTGAACCCGTTATAATCCAAAGGAAAGTTACCGTGTCAAGAAGTATCATGATTCGATTTCACTCATCATGACCCTGAGCATAGTCGAAGAGTCATTTAGGATTATTGAATGCATCAATGATATCTTTAGATAAAGGTTTAAAAAAATCATCCGGGACTTCAAACTTTTCTTTACTTTGGCCAATTAATCTCTGGGGTGAATCCGCTTCAATTGGTTTGATTTCCGCAATAGGGATATTGCGCTTAGCGATGATTATTCTTTTACCTTTTTGTACAAGTGAAAGATAGTGAGAGAATTTGGTTTTTACCTCGTGTACATTAGCTGTTAACATATTAAAGATATACTAGACTAACTAGTTGACCAAGTCAATAGATTAAATGGAATAATTTTAAAAAATGGTAGCTTATGTTATTGACTCGTTGCATGAAAAGCAGGTATAGTGTGAAGCGTATGGCCAAGTCGAACTTGGCTCATAATTTATATTATGGCAACTTTTGATATTACAGATGCGGAATTTGAAGAGAAAGTCTTGAAATCCCAAACACCAGTTTTGATTGATTTTTGGGCTCCTTGGTGTAGTCCGTGTAAATTGGCAGAACCTGTACTTGAAGAATTATCTGATGAATATAGGGACAAAGTAAATATAATGAAGCTGAATGTCGATGATAACCAATTGACGGCTCCGAAATTTGGAGTCATGTCAATTCCAACAACAATTCTCTTTAAAGCGGGGCAAGAGATTGGTCGCCAGATTGGATTTGCAGGAAAAAACGCGTATGATGAATTAATCAAAAAGGGGGTGAGCTAACCTTGAATCCAAACGATCCAAATGATAAAGGGCCAGTTGGAGTTTCTGAGCCGGTAGTACCGGGAGTATCTGCTCCTGTCGGCTCTGATCCGGTTGGAGCAACAACTGCTCCGACTCCTTTCGTACAAGCGGATGAAACACCTACAGCGCCATCTAGTGTAAGTACCGCGGTTCCGGGAGTAGATCCTGTGCCAAGTGTTGCCTCTATGCCGGTTCCTCCCGTGGCAAGTGAACCATCAGATGTGATGCCGGATGAACCCGCAACACCACAAGCAAGTCCTGCGGTTGGTACTGCTTTGCCAAGTGATGAAGAAAAATCGGGAGGCGGAATGCCGGGAGCACCAACCGGAAGTATATAAAGGAAGCTAAGTTATTCGAAATTTAATTTAAGTCGTATGACTTAGTTTCTTTTGTGTATGTAGCATCAAAAGATGTGGGGATATTGTCATGAATGATCAGAATATTTTTGCTAAAAAACCTGAGGGTAGTGAAGCGTGGGATGTGGCAATTATTGGTTCCGGACCGGCAGGTCTTACAGCTGCAATTTATACTACCAGAGGAGCTGCATCAACTATTGTTTTGGGAGGAGAGAATTGGGGAGGACAACTAATGCTGACGACAACCGTTGATAACTTTCCCGGTTTTCCTGATGGTATCCAAGGACCGGACTTAATGAAAAACATGAGGGATCAGGTTGAAAGGTTTGGAGCTGTGTTTGTTCAGAAAAATGCTTCATATGTAGATTTTTCCAAAAATCCATATACGATCAGAACTTCAGAAGCCGAATATTTAGCCAAATCGGTGATCATCGCAACAGGAGCCAGTAATAAATGGCTTGGAGTGGAAGGCGAACAAGAGCTACTAGGACGGGGAGTTGCAACTTGCGCTCCTTGCGACGCTCCTTTTTATAAGAATAAAAAAGTTGCCGTAGTAGGGGGAGGAGATTCAGCAATGACTGAAGCATTGGTATTGACCAAATATGCTGATAAAGTGACACTAATTCATAGAAGAGGCGAGTTTAGGGCTTCAGCTGCGATGCAAAAAAAGGTGGTAGAAAACACTAAAATAGAAGTACTTTGGAACACTGAAGTTACTAGAATAGTAGGGCAAAATAAAGTTGAGAAAATTGCTTTGATGAATAACAAAGATAATAAACAAAGTGATTTGGAAGTCGACGGAGTTTTTATAGCTGTCGGTCATAAACCGGATAGCGATTTATTCAAGGGTCCTATAGAAATGGACGAGCGAGGCTATGTTATTGTCAAAGACCACACGAAAACCAATCTTGAAGGGGTTTTTGTTGCCGGAGAAGTACATGATCAACACTACCGCCAAGCGATAACTACCGCAGGTTTTGGTTGCATGGCGGGAATGGACGCACTTCGATACTTGGATAAAAACGTACCCAGCTGGTAATCGGGAGTTGACATGATTTTGCTTTTCCTGCAAAATGACACCTATGGCAAAACCACAAAGTAATCTTTTAGAAAGACTGGTTCCGGTTCTTCTTGTTGCCTCAATTGCTTTGGCTTTTGTAGTCGGAGTGTTATGGCAGAAAGTGAATAGTCTGGAAAGCGGGTCAACTACGTCTAAGAGTGATAGTGCGGGAAACACAGCCGATACTTCCGGTTCCGCAGGAACTGCCCAACCAGCAGCCGCTTCAAAACTTTCCGATTTAGAGGGACTTGTTGGTGGGCTCGGGATCGATGTAGACAAATACAAATCGTGTATTGAGGCCGATAAATATAAAGATAGAGTTGAAAGTGACTTGCAAAAAGGTATTGAAGCAGGAGTTCAAGGTACTCCGGGTAACTTTGTAATGAATCAAAAAGGCGACGTTTGGTTTATTCCGGGAGCATTTCCTTATGAAAGTATAAAGCCTGTCGTAGATTTAGCCCTTGGTAAAGGAGGAGAAGTAACTTTGGCACAGGGGATTGAGAAGTTATCAGCTGATGCTGCGGGTAAACTTGAGAAATTAAAAGACTCGGATCATATTCGTGGAGACAAAGGTGCACAAGCGTATCTTATTGAATATTCCGATTTTGAGTGTCCTTTTTGCGTGCGTTTTCATCCGACAGCACAACAGCTTAAAGATGAATATGGAAATGACTTAGCTTGGGTATACAGGCACTATCCTTTGGATCAACTTCATCCGCAGGCAAGACCTGCCGCACTTGCATCAGAGTGTGTAGCTGAAATTGGCGGAGAAGAAGCTTTCTGGAAGTTTGCCGACGAAGTCTTCAGTTCTTAACACCTAAAGATTCGAGAACTTTATACGCCATAACAGCTGCCGAACCCCAGACATTGAAGGATTTATTAATGCCAAACATCGGAAGTTCAACTATAATATCGGCGAGTTTCAAGACTTCATGATTTACTCCATCTGTTTCATTTCCGACAACGATTGCGCAGGGAAATTTAACTTTAGTAGCAAGTAGCTTGTAGCTGGTAGATAGGGGATGTTGCTCAACAGCAATAATTTGTACCCCTTTCTTTTTAAGTTCTTTTATAGCGTCAGGTGCAGACTTGTACCTGACCCAAGGTACCCAAGTTTCTGTTCCGACGGCCGCCTTATGAATTCTTGATGATGGGGGATATTCCATGTCGCCACATAGAAATAATTTCTCCGCTGCTATAGCATCGGCCAGACGAAAAAGGGAGCCGATATTATAAGTATCGATAATATTATCGCAGACCAAGTAAATCGGATTTCTTTTAATTAGCTTAAGATCTTTTTCGCCAGGATCTGACTTTCTTAACTGTTTTGAATTGAGTTTGTTCACGGCTTCATTATTGTAGCATTCGAGCTTGAAAAATGGTAAAATTTGTTTCGTTTGGCCCCATCGTCTAGAGGCCTAGGACGGCGGGTTTTCATCCCGTAAACCCCGGTTCGAATCCGGGTGGGGTCACAAAAAAGACGCTTTAATAGCGTCTTTTTTTAATTACAGTGACCCCAGAAGGACTCGAACCTTCAACCATCACCTTAAAAGGGTGTTGCTCTACCATTGAGCTATGGGGCCTAGTAGCTTATAGTTATGGCTAACTAGCTTCAGAAAGTATTATACCCTAAGAGGGCGTTGTGGTAAAATATCAAAGATTGTAAATAGAAAGGCAGGAGTAAAGACATTACGTTGCGGGATCGTCTGGCGCGAAGCGCAAAGGAGTCCCGATTTTAATCGGGGCGACGACATGGTAGGACTCCTGCGAAGCAGGAGTAAAGACATTACGTTGCGGGATCGTCTAATGGTAGGACAGCAGCCCTTGGAGCTGTTTATTCAGGTTCGAATCCTGGTCCCGCAGCCATTCGACTCCTTTCAGTCGCTCATGGCCTTCGGCCCTTCTAAATAATGTCGAATGTCCTGAGCGAACGAAGAGAATCGAAGGATGTTATGCCCTATTTTGTCTATGTCCTCCGAACTTCATCTGACACTCTTTATATTGGTCAAACAAATAATTTAGAAAAGCGTCTAAGAGAGCATCAAAACAAAGTCTCCAAATCTGCAAAATATATTCGTTACTTCTTATCTTTTAAACTGGTTTACTCAGAAATATACAAAACTAGAAAAGAAGCAATGCAAAGGGAGAATCAGCTTAAGAGGTGGTCAAGAAAGAAAAAAGAGGCTATAATTTCGGGTGATTTGAAATTGCTGAAAAGACTCTAATGAAAGACATTCTGCTACGCAGTTTAAGTTATGAGAAACATTAAAGTTGAGTATCACAAGGTTGTAGATATATTAATATTTAACGATAAACACCAACTGGCTTTACAAAAACGTGCCTTATCTGACAAGTCTTTCCCCGGTCATTGGGACTTTTCGGCTGGAGGCCATATTGACCGAAATGAAGAAGCTCAAAAAGCTGCTGAAAGAGAAATTTTGGAAGAACTTGGAGTATCAGGACAAGCGATATTTATGTCGCAGGAGTATTTTCAATATCCAGACTGGGACCCGTCTATTTTAAGGGATGTGGAAACTTCTATTTTTAAAATGTTCTATAACGGTCCCTTTAGAATCAATTCTAAGGAGGTTGAGAAAATTATTTTTTTTGACCTACGGACAATTCAAAAAATGATAGACCAAGGAAACAAATTTCATCCAGAATTTCTCTTAACTTGGCAGAAAGGGATAGTCTTGCACGCGGTCTAAATTTAGAACCGGAATTTCCAGATAATTATTGATAAAGTATGTTCGAATAGCATCTATGCTCGCCAGCCAAGTGGTGCATCCCAGTGACCGAGATGCCCAGAAAAGTCCAGTAACACCTTCAAAAACGCTAGTTTTTAACTCAAACATTCGTACCACACCCTCGTTATCCAGAGAAAGGTTGTAAAATAGGTCTTTTTGCTAGTTATAAGGATAGATTTTGGTTAAAATTCTTACTGAATATCGAAGCTGGCGTGAGAATCTCTTTTCTATCCCCAACATGGGATTCGAACCAAATAAACCCATAATTATAAACAAAACCAATATTCCCATATTTACACCTTCTTTGTTATATAATTCCAAACTCTTTGACTGTAAATATAATAAATAAAAATGGTAAAAAAACTGCTTATCTAGTAATGATGCAATCTTTACCTGATGGTGGTTCTTTTATGCGTCTTCGTGAATTAGTCAGAATAATAGAAATTCCCAAACAAAGTTATAGAATCGCCATATCTTGGTTCAGAGTTCCTAAAAAATCTGAACCAGGTTCAGGATATGTTTTCCTCAGTCCTACCGATGGGAAAAGAGATCTGGTCGTTACGTATCCCGCAATAGATTATGGTGAAAAACTAGCAATGAAGGATCTAAGTTTTAAATTGACCAGAGATAAATAGATCGTTTTTTTGTGCGTACATCAACCATTCAGAGAACTACGTCGCACAAGAGGTGTGGTGGAACTTCTTAAAACCAATTTTGGATTTATTTACTGCTTTGTCTTAATAAGACCTTGACAAAGTTTAGTCCGTAAGCCAACTTAAATATTTCCACAAAGACAAACATCAGAAGTGAAAGGGAAATTGCTACAAACCAATAGTTTATCTCAAGATTTTTTATTCCGAAAAACTCTCTTAAGGTTGGCGTGGTAAAAGGAAGTATTTGAAGCGAGAATCCGAGGATTACAGCCAAGATAAGCCATTGGTTTTCAAATAGATTGTTTTTCCAAAAAGGAATTGTTAGAGTTCTGACTGCGAAAACATAAACGAGAGAGTTAAGACCGAGAGTGGCAAAAGCCGCAGATCGAGCAAGAGTGATATCCGAAGAGCTTCTGTAGATATAGTAGAAAAATAAAAGTGCCACCAATCCTGACGCCAAACTGATAAAACTAATTAATAAAATCATCCAAGGAGACAATAGAGGCTCTTTAGACAGTCGCGGTTTCTCTTTCATAATACCGCCCCGTTTTGGGTCGATTGTTAAAGCTAAATTTGGAAACCCATCAGATATCAAATTTATCCAAAGTATTTGAACTGCGGTAATTGGCAATGGCAAACCTAAAAAAATACCTCCGACAACTACTATTATCTCTCCGAAGGCATCACTCATAAGATAAAGTATGATTTTTCTTATATTCTCAAAAATACCCCTTCCTTCCTCAATTGCTGCAATGATCGTTGCAAAATCTGAATCTAAAAGCACTAAGTCCGCCGATTCTTTGGCAACGTCAGTTGCCTCTTCAACTACGATACCAATATCCGCTTGGTGTAAAGCCGGTGCGTCGTTGACACCGTCACCCATCATAGCAACAATTTCTCCATTCTTTTTCAACGCTTCAACTATTTTTAATTTCTGATCAGGAGTGGTTCTTGCGAACAAACGAACGGTTTTAACTTTTTGTTCTAATTCTTCCTTTATCATTTTTTCCAATTGGCTACCCGTAATAATTTCATCTTTTGAAACAGGCATTCCGATTTCTGATAGAACAAATTGGGAAGTGTTTGGATAGTCTCCGGTTATGACGATCACTTTAATCCCACTTCAGTTACCCCCAATCTTACAGGGTCAGAAAATACCAGTAGTCCGACCCATTCCAAATCACTTTTCGCATCGGCTTCCTCAAGCGTTTTTTTATTGAGTTGTACTTTCTTCCGAGCTAATCCGATTAACCTTCTCCCTTGACTTGACAGTTTATTAATGGTTTTACTTACTTCGCGTTTCTCGGATTCCGATAAAATACTCCGTTCAAGTAAAACGTCCGGGGCACCGTTAATAAAAGTAATATTATTATCAGAGGACCATCGATGTAAGCTCATAAAGTATCGTTCTTTAGGTGAGAATGGAATACTATCAAGACGGGGATGTTCTTGAACAAAATCTTTAATTACTGTTCCACCCCATTCAAACGCAGCAATAACCAGAGGATCATCTAAATCATTAGCCAGCAGTACCTGCTTGGCAATTTCTTCTTTATCACCAACATAATCAACAACTTCCATTTTTCCTTGAGTTAACGTCCCGGTTTTATCAACACATATTACCGTTACTCCACCTAACGTTTCTGCGGATGACAGTCTACGAACCAAACCCTGACGTTTAAGTAGCTTTTGCATCCCGATTGCAAGAATGACGGTTAAGGAAACGAGAAGTCCTTCAGGAATGCTTGAAACTGCAAGAGCAACCGAAGTAGTGAACATTTCTATTAAACCTTCACCGCGTAAAAGCCCGATAGTAAAAACAAATATTGTCAGTGCAGATACCACTAAAACTAACTTTTTACTAAACGTCTTAAGCTGTTTTTGTAATGGGGTATCCTCTTCGCTTCTTTGAACTTCGCTGGCAATCTTTCCGAATTTTGTTGCGGCTCCAGTTGTTTTAACTTGCATTAAACCCTGTCCAGCAGATACAGTTGTACCCATAAAAACCTTGTCATTATTGTCTTTTGATACGGACATACTTTCTCCAGTAAGCACTGACTCATCAATATATAAACGGTTTGCGAAAATTAGTTTTCCGTCTGCGGGAACTCTTACCCCTTGATTCAAAACAACCAAATCACCCATAACAATAGTTGTTGTATCAATTGATATTCTTTTTCCATCGCGAATAACGGTTGTTTTGTCAGAAACATAATGCTTGAGTGCAAAGAGGGCATCACCTGCCCGCTTTTCTTGGATAAATCCAAGAATGGTATTAATAAAAACAGCCAAAAATATGATGAAGCTGTCCGAGAAATGTCCAATAACCAGAGTTACAAGAGCCGCGAAAAGCAGGACATAAACAAGCGGGCTTTTCAATTGAGTTATAAAAAGAGCGAGTTGACTTGGCGGAGATTTTTCCGGAAGTAAGTTTAATCCGTACTTTTTAAGCCTTTCCGCTGCTTCTTCACCTGATAAACCATTTTTATTGGGAAACATAAGTCAATTTTAACCTAGCTTTCCGGTTTCAAGAAATAAATATAAGAAAAAGAAGAGCAGAGAAATCGCGCCAATATATTTTGGAACTGATTTACCTTTGAAGACTAATATTATTAGAACAAAAAACACTGTAACAATATTTAGAGTCAGCCAGTTAGTTTGAAGTACATGGTTGTTATTGCCAAAAAGATTTATTACCCCTCCGATTAGAAGTAGATTATAAATATTGCTTCCGATAATATTACCAATAGTCATTTTTTCATCGTGTTCTTCCTGACTGAATATAGTTGTCAAAAGCTCAGGTAATGAGGTTGCAACTGCAGTTAAAGTAAGTCCAAGAACACCAGTTGATATACCTGTAATTAAAGAGAGTTTCTCGGTTGAGGTTACTATAAAATATCCTCCTGTAATTACTCCAATAATAGACAAAAGAAGCATTATTATTTTTCCAAAAGTGAATTTAACCGATTTTTCGTTTTTGAATTTTTTATTGTCCTCGTGAGTTCTTCCAAATAAAGCCCATTGATACTCAAGAAAAGTAAGCAGAAATGCTCCACTAATATAAAGTATTCCGAGAGTTTGTTTTGGCAAAACGTTAAACCTTTGTAGATAAGTATAGGCGAAAGTAATAATTAATAAAATTAAAGCATTCCTGGGCGTTTTTGTTGTTCCAACCCGCAATTTTCCTATTAATATACCCACAGAAAAAACCAGAAGAATATTGATAATATTCGATCCGATTATGTTTCCCACAGCCAAACTATAATCCTGTCTTGCAGAAGCAATTGCTGAAACAGAAAGTTCAGGAAGAGAAGTACCGATAGCAACAACTGTCATACCTATTATCAGGGGAGAGAGTTTAAACGACTTTGACAAAACCTCCGATAATTTAATTAAGGTTTTTGTTGAAAAAAGAAGTAAAACTATACCACTTGTTAAGGCAATTAATATCTCAGGCATTGATTTAGTATATATCACTCTAAGGTCAGACTAAATGAATCGTGGAATCTAATTATTCTGGTTGAAAATAAGATCTGGCTCGTCGGAAGAGATAACACATATACTTTTTTAAGACCTAACTATTTAACCAATAAATATATCAAATCATATTGGTTGGAAAATGAGGTATTCCTTTTTATATTATTTCATTTGTCTCGTTTAGCCTCAGTTGTCATACACTACCTGAAGATGCTTACGGGACCATAAGGGTCCTGACCGGCCTGCTCAGATGATGAACTTAGAACCTAAAAGACTATTTTAATTTGATATACTTCAGTTATGAGCAAATACGTCAACTATGAAATCAAAGTATTCTTGGTCTTAACTAACCGAAAGGGTACACTTCTTCTCCTTCAAAATAATCATCGGGGCAGTATTATTCATGGTTATGTCAATCCCCCTGCCGGACATTTGGAAATTGGCGAAACGATAAATGATGCTGTAAGAAGAGAGACTAAAGAGGAGATGGGGGTTGAAAAGTTAGAGGGAATTGAGATAAAAGGGGTTGTCAATGTTTTCGGTTTTAAAGAACTTCCAGTCCTTATGTTTGTGGTTTCAGCAAAAGTACCAAATGGTGAAAACCCAACCGATCATGGTGAAGGAACGCCAATTTGGGTAAATCCTGAGGAACTCGGCAGTCATAAAGTTCTTGAAGATGTTGAGAAAATTGTCAAACTTTCTCAAAAAACACCGGTAGGAGATTTTTTCCAAGCAGTGAGTAAATTCGAAGATAGAAAGTTGGTCTCCTTTAAGGTGGATTCATAACTAGATGCGATTTCATACGTTATGGACTCAGAAGGGTCCAGACCGACCTGCTCAGCAATACTTCGCCAAGGCTACGTAATTGCATGCCCAAATACTACGCGTACATACTCTTAAGTTCAAAATCACATATTTTCTATTTTGGGTTGACGAAAAACCTTTATAGCAGAGTGAAACTTCACAACCAAGGAAAAGTTAAATCAACGAAAGCACATTTGCCCTGGAAACTTCGCTGGTATGGTGTATTTTCTACAGAAAAAGAAACCCGCGATTTTGAACTTTATTTAAAAACAGGGTCCGGTAAAACCTTTACGTATAAGAGGCTAGTCCCAGTAGCCTTGAAGAAGGATTTTGAAAGGGGTAGAATTCCAAGGTAATCTGAGGCTTTAGCGAAAGATACCTGTCCCGCAGCCCAGATTCCAGCGCGGTGACCGTGGTCTCTAGAAAAGCCCGTGAACACTTGCTAAAATGCTATTTTGAAAAGGCAATATTGGAACCGTTTTTTACCCCAAAAAGATATTCGTTAAAATCCTTATAATATGTTTTAAAAACTCACAATGTATCTTATATGGTATATAATCACTATAATTTTAAAAGAAATAGACAATTCAATCTCTGAGCGAATATACAGTTCATGTGTCGGAAAAGTATATGCTGAGTGGAAAAACAGGGGATTAATGGCCGAAACTCAAAACTTTTTTGCAGAATTACCCACAGAAGTATCTACCCCAATAATTCATAGTTTCATCACACACGTACATAAAGAAAAGGGTCTTTTTTTAGACATTCTTGGTCAGAACCTAAACGTACCTGAAGGCGTCAGAAAACCTCTTGCTTGCTCAGCTGAAATTTTGTGGGCATTATCTCTGATGATGGACGATATCACTGATTGTGACGAAACAAGAGGTGGCTTACAATCTTGTTGGGCACAATTTGGCAAAGAACAAACTTTACATTCCGCTTACTCTGGACTAAAAGGCTTAGGACAATATTTGACGAAGAGACTTGGAGATAAAAAGGCTGCCCGATATTGTATGGGTTATGTACAATTGGGAATGGAATCTCTTTACACTCATAGGACAATGAACCTAGACACACCTACTCAAATAATTCTTCGCAACTATGAACAAAGATGTGATTTTCATGGAATTTTCCAGCTTGGAATAATGTATGAACATTCACAAATTGACAACAAAGAGGTACGTTTTGACCGATCCATGGCTGGACTTAGACATTATTACAAAGGGGGCCAAATAATTAATGATTTGAAAGATTTTGCAGGAGGAGATTTGTACTCCAGAGCTTTCAGCGATTTGAGGAACAACCTAGTAACTGTTTCTTTAATCAACATGTATAGTACCTTGCTACCATATGAACAATTACGTTTGAGGAAATTTTTGGGATCTAAATATCTAAATATGGAAGAAAGACAGGAGATTGAGAACATGGTAAGCAGCTCACGTATAATTGAGAAATCACTTACGCGAGCTCAGGATTGTTATCGAAATGGTATGGACTTTTTGAGTACTGCAATTGGGGAAGATGATCTGAAATGGTTCGATGAGTGGGCAAGCTACAAAATGACTTCCATTAGAAACAAATTGTCGTGAAACAGATAGTAGAAAGTGCACATCTTTTAATCAAGAATGAAAAAGGTCAAGTCCTCCTTGTTCAAAGAAATGATGTCCCTGTTTGGGTTATTCCTGGAGGAAAACTAAATAAAAGAGAAAAACCTAAAAATGCGGCAGAAAGAGAACTGTTTGAGGAAACTGGGATGTCTGCAAATGCCAATGAACTTGTTTGTATACTTCATACAAAAAATGATACCAAGAAATATCTTTACACAGGAAAAATAAAGGGTGGAAAAATCAGAAAGAACGATGAGGCGAGGCAAATTGCATGGGTTTTTCCTCACGATTTACCTTCTCCAATGACCCTTTACCATACAAGGTTAATAAAGAGATATGCTTCTTTTAAAGGAAAAACTGAAAATACCGTCGAGGAAATTAATATTAAAAAAGAAATTGTAAATCAAGCAATAATGCCAAGTCAATTTCTATTGTTATTGGCTCACTATATAAAGAATCATCTCTGGGGATCAAAATCCTTTAAAATTAGATGAAAAGGTAGATGTTTGCGAATTGTGATCTAGAATTAGTTTTTCAAGAAGATTAGTCACTCCCTCGGGATTAGTGTAGCTTTTACTAATATCCAGCACAATATCAAAATTTTCATAATTATAAATGTCAATGTTGTACAGACCAAGAAACATTTGTCTTGTTTTTTCATCTTTCTTTTGTATTTTTTTCGACAGTTCTTTTTTGGTATAGAGTTTGCTAATGGTAGACAAATACGCCATTTCAGTTTTAGCTTCGGCACTTGCTAAAAGGTAGATCTTAATAAGATCTTTTTTCTTATATAACCAGGGCAATATCCATGAATCAATTATGAAGTTATCTTTATTCTCGGCCAATTCCATAAGAGCCTTATCTGTATCAAGATCATATTGGTGAGACTGGTTTCTTGAATAAATTAATTGTTGTGCTTGTTTTGAAATCCAAAAATGATCAACTTCAGAATTTTGAATACTCATGGATTGTATTAATAATTTGGAGGCTTCAAAGTACTCTAAGTTAAACTTTTTGGACAATCTTTTCGCATGATAACTTTTTCCACTAGCAGTCAAGCCAGCAATTGCCAATTTCATAGGAGAAGTATAGTACTAATTTTACCAGAAGCAAAAAACTTAATTTAGTTGGAATAAACTTCTATATTTAGGGGGGTATGAGTAAGATAATTATATTTGCCTTGTCTTTGTAGTATTGATTATTTATTGAGGACTTTAACGCCAATCATAAAAGGTTTTGGTTTTTAACCAAGGTTTTGTGGGTAAGTACAGCAGCAATTTTGAAGCACCTTTTTTATATCGCCCAATTTGTCTCGTTTAGCCTTGATATGAGACAATCAGTTATAAGGATGAAAGGGTACTAGAGCGGTATGCTCAGCAAAAAGCAGTGCGTCAATATATATTTGAGATACCTCCTCCAATCTCTGTTAAAATGTTAATGAAATGTCGTGGCAAATATTACTTATAATTAGTATTATCTTTCTTTCCTTTAATGGTCTTTTCCATAAAAGCTTACTGAAGAATGATAAATCTGATCCAAGGGCACAGGCCATTGTTTTTTTAGGTTTGGGGGGGTTTATATCGATATTAATAGCACTTTTAAGAGGAAAGCTTCAGTTAGAATTCTCTCCCTCTCTAATTATTAATTTTTCAGTATTAGCTACCTTTGCGACAATTGCTTATGTTTTAAAGTATCGCGGGTTTCAACTTATTAATGCATCTGAAGTTGTTATTTTTTCAACAACTTCTAAGTTCTGGAATGTGGTGGGTGCATCCATTTTCTTGCATGAGATAATAACAATCCAGAAAGTTATTGGAACACTAATTATTTTAATAGGAATAGCAGTTACAATGTATGTTAATAAAAAATTTAAGATAAATAAAGGAATATTTTTTACCCTTCTGGCAGCTCTCCTTTTTGGATTAACCGATATAAATGGTTATTACATTCTACAAACAATGGATGCTTCAAATTATCAGATTTATTTTTATTTGCTTCCTGTTTTTGCTTTGTTATTAGTTCAACCCAGTGTGTTAATAAAGGTTTCCTACTATTTTAAATTAGGTAGGGCAGTCAAAGTGGTAGCGTTGTCATTATTTGATACTTTAGGTATGTTAGCCCTATTTTTTGCATACCAGATGGGTGGAAAAGCTTCGGTCATTGGTCCATTAAGTGCCACGAAAGTAATTGTAACTGTTGTTTTTACCATAATTTTTCTTAAGGAAAGAGATAATATAACAAAAAAATTAGTTGGATCTGTGATTGCAGTTATTGGTGTTGTTTTGCTTCTATAACAATTATATTATTATTGAGAAGTTGTTATAGGATCAGACGATTCCTGACCAGGATGCTCGGCTAAATATAATTTCGGAGGCTGACAAGTTCCCGTTTTGGAAAATATTATACTTCAGTTTGTAAAAAATCATTATAATACCCCAATGAGCAAAGAAATTATTGGAGGATTAGAAAGTGATCAAAAAGAGAAAGTGGTCACTAGGAAGGATTAACGCTTCCGAATGAATTTCAGCAATTGCGACTGGAAGCCGCCGCGATTTCTTTTGTGAAAAATAAAGCTCCTTTGGTAGTATTACTTGACGGTGAGTTAGATCCGATAGTTGACCCATTTCTTGATAGAAAATGGTTGCAAGCAAAAGTGAATGAATTATCTCAAGGAAATATATTATTGCCCGACAGGTCAGTTGAGGTTGACTCTTGGTCGATTAACACGGCTACGAACATGCTTTATATGTCAAAATTGGCGGATTTATACGAACTGAAAAATCTACTTCTAATAACTAATGTTTTTCATTTGCAACGGGCAACGTATTATGCATGCTATTTTGGTTTAAATCCAAAAACCCAGTCCGCAGAAGAAATAATTATTGATTATGATCCTACAAGAGAAATAGCTATCCAGCAGTTGTATAAAAGTCAAAAAACAAAATATTTGTATCGAAAAGAAAGAAATGCATTAATGGAAAGTTTAATTGATCCTTCAGGTGCTTTGCCTACATTACTAAAGAGATTTACTTTACCTTAATTTGTGAAAGGTAACTTTTTCCCTTTACAATCATTGCCTTATTATATAATCTTTTATTGAGGAATTAAGCCGTGGATGAATCTTCAAATACTTCTACTCAGCAAGTAAGGACTCCGAATTTGGAGCCGTTTTTTAACGTGGGAATACCCGATCCCGTCAAATTCATCGACGTTGTTGTGAGAGAGGCAATAACATTGGGAGCGTCAGATATTTTTTTTGAGCCGGAAAAAGATGAGCTTCGAGTTCGTTGGGACACATCGGTCTTGAGGCTTATGGACAAATTTCATCCAGAATAAAGGTTTTAGCTTCTCTTGACCCAACGGAAAAAAGAAAAATCCAGGAAGGGCAAATAAGTATTGATCATGAAGGAGCGTCAGTTAACCTGCGTGTTGAGATTGTTCAGACCGTCAACGGAGAACTCATAGTAATAAGAATTCATGAGAAGAAAACTATTATCATGCAGCTTGCCCAGCTCGGATTTAGCAAACAAGCGTATGATGCCTTCATGAAGATATTAAAGCAAAAAAGCGGCTTGGTTTTGGTCTGCGGACCGACAGGTTGCGGCAAAACAACAACATTATATTCGACAATCGTCAAGCTTAATGAAAATCGGGTATTTAATGTCATGACCATTGAAGACCCTGTTGAGTTTTTGTTGGAGGGAGCAAATCAAATGCAAGTTCAAAAAGATATTAGTTTTACATTTGCGCAAGGCTTGAAAACAATTTTGCGCTTAAGTCCTGATATTGTCTTAGTCGGGGAGATAAGGGATAAAGAAACTGCCGAGATCGCCGTTGAGTCCGGTTTAACGGGCCAACTTGTCCTATCAACTCTGCATGCGGAAGATGCTGTTGGCGCGCTTTTCAGGATTCTTGATCTGGAAATCGAAACGTACTTGCTAAATTCATCTTTGGCCGGAATTGTTGCCCAGAGACTTGTTCGTAGAATTTGTCCATCATGCAAAGTGTCTTATGCGGTGTCAGCTGAGGAGGCTGAACTGTTTAAAAAAATAGTCGGAAGACCTCCAAAAGCATTGGTCAAAGGACAGGGTTGCGGAGAGTGTGGTTTTTTAGGTTTTAAAGGCAGGATGGGAATTTTTGAAGTTTTGCAAATAACTCCGAAAGTCAGAGGAATGCTCCGCGATAGGGCAAACGAAACCGAACTCAGGGATAATCTGACTAAAGAGGGATATACAACGCTTTTGAAAGACGGACTTGAAAAAGCAGAGGCTGGTTTTACTACTGTCTCCGAAGTGCTGCGAAACAGTCTTCGACTTGCGTAGCAATTATGATATTATATTTTAGATGTTTGAGATTATTAGCGGAATAATAGACTTCATTTTGCGTATAGACGTCCATCTGGCGGAAATAATAAGCCGCTATGGTATTACCACTTACGGAATACTTTTCTCAATTATCTTCGCCGAAACCGGATTTGTAATAACACCGTTTTTACCGGGAGACAGTCTTTTATTTGCGGCAGGTGCGCTTGCCGCTTTGGGTTCATTAAATCTATGGTTTTTATTAATACTACTTATGATTGCGGCCGTTGGTGGAGACACGGTGAATTATTGGATAGGTCATTTTTTCGGTGAAAAAATAGTTAACCACAAAAGAATTCCAATTAAACCCGAGCATATTATCCAAACAAAGAAGTTTTTTGAAAAGCACGGAGGGAAAACTATATTCCTTGCCCGTTTTGTTCCGATAGTCAGGACTTTTGCGCCGTTTGTTGCAGGGATTGGCAAAATGCACTACGGGTATTTTATTACCTATAATTTAATAGGAGGGATTAGCTGGATACTGCTTTTTACCTTGGCAGGGTATTTTTTCGGTAATATTCCGGCAGTTCAGCACAATTTTACTCTTGTAATATTGGCAATCATTATTTTATCGGTTTTGCCGATGGTTTATCACTATTTTCAGGGTAAGAAAATAAATAACAAGAATCTCGCTTAGCTTGATAATATATGTTATATTAAATTCATGATTGATCCTGATAAGTCGATGCAAGATAAGCCTGTGCATGATAGTCCTTTGCAAGATAAACATATAAGAGATATACCACAGGAACCTGCACAGCCGGTGGCTTCGGGTTCGGTTGCGAGGGCAAAACAAAGAACAGATGAATTCGTGCGTGAGATGCGCTATAAAACTTTGCTTCAGGGAGGTTTAAATTCGGCGCAGGCTGCAAAAATGATGGGAGTAAAACTCCGATCAGGGGATAGGTTTAAAGCGGGAGATATCTTAAAGATGATCGTAAAAGGAAGAAATAAACCTTGAGAAAAGAAACTACGAAACCCTTCTCCGGAAAAAAAGTATATTTCTCCAATTCAATTACCGGTGTTCCTGATATAAAGCGGAATTTTGGTTGGAAATTGGTGCAGTTTATGAAGAAAAATGGGGCGGATGTTTTGGATGATTTTGTCGGAGCGAGGAATAAGGAGGAACACATAAAAATGTTTCTGAAAAGGACAAGATACGATAGAACGAAAAGTCCAAATCCTTGGTATTTTGTAAGAAAAACGGATATAAAATTAGTGGATGAGGCAACCCATGTTGTAGCTATCGTAAACGGACCTTCTTTCGGAGTGGGAATGGAAATCCAACGGGCAATCGATAAACCAAAGATGGGTTTGCCGGAAACTCCGATTCTATGCCTTGTTAGAGAAGATTTATTGAAGGGTTTGAGTATGATGGTTAGGGGAGTGTCAAAAGAAGAAGCGCCGGGATTTGAGTTGAAGATATATAAAGATTTAAAAGAAGTAGAAAAAATAATCTTCAACTTCTTGTCTTCATAAAAATCTTTCTATTTGTTAAAATCGGGTTATGTTAATTTATCTGATTCGCCATGGGGAGACGACGGGGGATGTGGAGGATAGATATGGTGGGGATTATGATGATCACTTGACCGATAAGGGAAAAAAACAAGCCGAAGAACTTTCGTCAAAGCTTGCTAATAAAGGTATAGAAGTAATCTTTGCAAGCTCCTTTATTCGTGCTCAGGAAACTGCTCTTATTCTTCAGAATAAGTTGAAAGTTAAAATAAAAACAGTAAATGACATTAGGGAGAGAAATTTATATGGGATTTTGACAGGAATGGTAAAATCTGAAGCAAGAAAGAAGTATCCTGAGTTGGTTGAAAGACTAAAAAACACCCAGGATACAATCGAAGGAGCAGAATCATGGGAGAGCTTTGTAAAAAGAATTATGGATTCATTACTGGAAATTGCGAATATGAAATACAAAACCGTTGCAATTGTTACCCATGGTGGGCCAATCCGAAGGGTTTTCGGTGAGTTTTTGGAGATTAGAAAAGAAATAACAGAAATAAAGATAGCAGATTGCGCATATGCAGTTTTGGAATACAAAGACGGGAAATTTAATCTCAAAGAGAAAGTTGGAATTGAATTCGTGAAGTAATTGATAATCCTATTGCTCGATTATTATTGTGTGTTATAATACTCTCACTACAAATGAGAAAGGTTTGAAACAGATGGCTTGAAGGCCGAAATTTATTGGCAGCCGCCATCTGGCGGTTTTTTTCATTTTTAGGCACTTTAACCCCGAACAAAACTTAGCTCGAGCCACGAACTACGTTTGTGCTCTCGAGATTCGTTCATACGGGGTCTGCGGAGCAAACTGCTTCGCACGTTGCTCCTTAACAAGTGAATAGTTTGAAAAATATTTTTACCGAACATGTTTATGTTCGGCATTCAAAATATGACTGGAAGTGTAAGACGAAACCGAGTTTAACTCGGTATACTCGTCACTATTTGAGGATTTGATCCTGGTCCAGGACGAACGCTAGCGGCGTGCTTTAAGCATGCAAGTGGGACGGTCGCCGTAAGGCGACAGTCGCGAACGGCTGAGTAACACGTAGGTACCTATCCTTTGGTGGGGAATAGTCCGCCGAAAGGCGGGGTAATACCGCATAACCCCGTTCGCAGAACGAGCAATGTCACCAATAAATACCAATAATCCAATTACAAATGCCCAATGTATGAAATGTATTTTAAATTTGCATTTAATTGGAAATTTGAAATTGGTACTTATTTGAAATTTGGCATTTCTCGCTCTGCGAGCGAGTAAAGGGCTTAACTGCCCGCCGATTGAGGGACCTGCGGCCTATCAGCTTGTTGGTGGGGTAATGGCCTACCAAGGCTACGACGGGTAGGGGGCGTGAGAGCGTGACCCCCCAGAAGGGCACTGAGATACGGGCCCTACACCTACGGGTGGCAGCAACTGGGAATCGTGCGCAATGGGCGAAAGCCTGACGCCGCGACGCCGCGTGTGGGATGACGGCCTTCGGGTTGTAAACCACTTTTGACGAGACAGACATGTCTCGTAGAATAAGCACCGGCTAACTCCGTGCCAGCAGCAGCGGTAATACGGAGGGTGCAAGCGTTGTCCGGATTTATTGGGCGTAAAGAGTTCGTAGGCGGTTAGGTAAGTCACTTTTCAAATACCGGGGCTCAACCTCGGAAAGGGGAGTGATACTACCTGACTGGAAGTACTTCGGGGTTACTGGAACTGTCGGTGTAGGAGTGAAATCCGTTGATATCGACAGGAACACCGAGGGCGAAGGCAAGTAACTAGGAGTATCTTGACGCTGAGGAACGAAAGCTAGGGGAGCGAAAGGGATTAGAGACCCCTGTAGTCCTAGCCGTAAACTATGCTCGCTAGCGATGTGTCCCGCACCTTTCCTAAAGAAGCAGTTGGTATAACAACCTTGGTCAGACGAAGTCGCTTCGCCTTACTTGGTTGGAGAATTCCAGAGGCTTTGGTTGGGAAAGGTGCGGGATGCGTCGCGCAAGCTAACGCGTGAAGCGAGCCGCCTGGGGAGTACGAGCGCAAGCTTAAAACTCAAAGGAATTGACGGGGACCCGCACAACCAGTGGAGCATGTGGTTTAATTCGAGACGAA
>Ga0075719_109_pt1 | contig 48447 bp, 59 predicted proteins | sample RifGroB1_FD_67780 | JGI IMG/M metagenome (GOLD analysis project Ga0075719, IMG submission 67780) | Microgenomates (Woesebacteria) bacterium GW2011_GWB1_38_8
TTCAAAATCTTGTATCTTTCTATGTTTTATGTGTCTTCACCCCCTTGAAGCTAGATATTTTACTCTAGGGGGTTGCGATTGGATTTAGAACTTACGATTAAAAAGAGATAAGAATGTAAGATTGTTTTATATTTTTGTATTAACCGCTCTTCAAATAGCAGGAATTTTACTTTTTATTTTTTTTATATCACTTGAATTTAACATGGGGATTTCCGACTAATTGTATCGTTATTATCGATACAGACTTTTAAGAAAAATATCTTGTGAATTTAAGGGTTCTAAACCTTGGCTAATTAAACAATGTATACCCCTTGGGGTGTGGGTACACATTAATTCTCAAGCATCAACTTAATCATTGTCATTTCTTTTTCTATATCCCATCTTATTTTCGCAACTAATGCTAATTTGTGTGAATTCTTTTTAAGAACATTTCCTCTGAATCCCTCTTTTAATATTACCCATAACTCAGGTTAAAGTTGTTTGCCAAAATCCAGAAGAAAAAGGTCACCCCGGGGGTGGATTAGTACGTTCATACCAATAATCGACAGTGCTATTATCTTAAAATTCTTCCTCTTTTGGTCTATACATCAAAGCTTCAGCGAGGTGATTGGTAATAATATCTTTTGCGCCTACAAGGTCGGCGATGGTGCGGGCGATTTTAATTACTTTATGATACGAACGAGCGGTTAAATTCATTGTTGCAACTGCACTTCGGAGTATTTCTAAACATTCAGGTGATAAAGGACAAAATTCTTTAACTGTTTTTGAGCTCATTTCACTATTCGATTTGAACTTGGAACCCTTAAAGCGTTTAATTTGCATATCTCTGGCTTTTTGAACTCTTAATTGAATTGTCTTAGAATTATCAACTTTTACACTGAGCGAAGTCGAAGTGCCAACCAATTTATCAGTCTCCAACAAACGCAATGATATGTGTTCCGATGTCCCGACATCTAAAGAGGCGAACTACTTAGTTTGCCTCTGGTGTTCTCAAAAACTCTCTACCACCAATAGAAACATTCTGTGCAGTAATACTACCATCAGAATTCGTGGTTCCGAAAGCTGTTACTGTTTCACCGGTTTTTAAATCTGACTTGGAACCTTCTGAGGTTTTATTAATATTTGTATCATCAGACAAGATAATAATCTTTGAACTACCATCCTGCATTTTAACAGTGATGCTTGTATCGTCTTGGCTAATTATTTCTCCACCAACAGACATCATTCCCTGACTATTTCCACCTCTTCCTTGAAATCCTCCCTGTGGTCCGCCTCCATTTGGTACTCTGAATTGTCCTTGCATAGGGCCGCTTGCTTGCTTTTTCTGATATTGCACACCTCCAAAAAAAGCGGCACTACCTACTACTAAAGCCACAATAATAGTAATTATCATTTGATTTTTCATTACAACTTCACCTCCTCTCAAAATTATTCATAAACAAAGTTAATGAACAAGCTACGATTATTCATAACGTAATGCCTCAATAGGTTGTAAATTGGCTGCTCTTTGAGCAGGATACCAGCCAAATAAAATTCCTATTCCTGCCGATACTGCAAAAGCTAAAAGAACTGAATTTGGAGAGACAACGAACACAGAGCTTGTAAAGTAGGAATAAAGATAAGAAACGAGAATACCTACTCCTATTCCTATAACTCCGCCTACAAACGTTAAGATGATTGACTCCACAAGAAACTGAGTAATTATAGTTTTCTTCTTTGCTCCGAGAGCTTTTCGTAAACCTATTTCTCTGGTTCTCTCAGTGACAGTTACCAACATGATATTCATAATCCCAATTCCTCCTACTAAAAGAGAGATTGCTGCTACACCTGCGAGTAGAGTTGTAAATGTTCCCGTAGTTTGGTTTACGGTATTTAATAAATCTTGCTGATTAAATATAGAAAAATCCTTATTTTCTGGGTTTTTTAATTTATGTCTTGAAAGAAGTAGATACCCAACTTCATTTTGAGCATCAACCATTGCATCTGCTGATTTCGCCTCTACGGCGATAGAAGTGACATGAGACGCTCCAAAAAGCTGTTTTTGTGCTGTTGTAATAGGAACCCAAATCATATCATCTTGATTTTGAAAACCAGTACCTCCTCTTGATGCAGTAATGCCAACAATAGTGAATGTTTGACCGTTAATTCTCACTGTCTGTCCGATAGGATTTGCATTTTCTCCAAACAGATCTTCAACAACTGTTGGCCCTAAAACTGCTACTTTTGCCATGCTATTTACCTGAGAATCGGTTATAAAATTTCCTGACTCAACAGTCACGTTTCTTACATCAGCATATACAGGAGTAACTCCAACGACTTGAGTATTAGTATTCGTCCTTCCTGTGGTAACTTGAGTTCTACTTGAATATTCAGGTGAAACTTCGGAAACGGTAGTAATTTGAGGAGAAGTTTTTATTGCTACGGCATCTTCTAAAGTTAATGTGGTGCCTCCACCTGCAGCTCCTTGAACTCCCCCTTGATTTTGGCCAGATGGTTGAACTGTCAAAAGGTTTGAACCTAGAGATTGAATTTGAGATTGAATCGCCTGAGCGCTGGCTTGTCCTAAAGAAACCAACGCAATGACACTTCCTATACCAATGACAATTCCAAGAGTAGCAAGAGATGTCCTCAGCTTGTTAACAGTTAGAGTACCAATTGCTTCAGTTATTATTTCTGTGTCCATTTGCTCTCCTTTGCTTATGCTCATTACCATCTTTCTCAATTTTGCCATCCTTAATATGAATTATTCTTTTGGCATGTTCTGCAATATCGGCTTCATGAGTAATCATTACAATGGTGTGTCCTTCATCATTCAAGTTCTGGAAGATTTCCATGATTTCTGCAGCTTGGGTAGAAGCAATATTTCCTGTTGGTTCATCAGCTAATAAGATAGCGGGATTTAATACTAAAGCACGAGCAATAGCTACTCTTTGCTGTTGCCCGCCTGACAGTTGATTTGATGTATGTTCTAATCTGTCCCCTAAACCTACCATATGCAGATATTTTTTACCTCTTTCAATTCTTTCTTCTTTAGGAATCCTTGCATAAATCATAGGTAACATCACATTTTGCATTGCAGTTCTTCTCGGAAGCAAATTAAAAGCCTGAAAAACAAAGCCTATTTTTCTATTTCTTATATCAGCTAACTCATCCTCGGATAGCTTTTGCACTTCTTCTCCATCAAGAATATATGTTCCAGAGGTAGGAGTATCTAAAGCTCCAACGATATGCATTAGAGTAGATTTACCAGATCCCGAGGGGCCCATGATCGCCACAAATTCACCCTTTTTAATCTCAAAGGAGACATCAACTAAGGCTACTATTTCTAAATCACCTGTTTTATAAACTTTTGATAGATTTTTTGCTTGAATAATTGCTGCCATATCATATTCGGATACTACCTCCCGCCGCTGGGAGGGGCACCAAATCCACCACTGCCAAATCCACCTCTTGTACTACCAAATGGCGAAGTTGTTGCACCTGTCGATCCAGTAGAGGTTGAGTTTGTCTGCCCTGTAATCACAATATCCCCTTCGTTAATCCCTGAAAGAATTTCTGTTTCAGAATCAGATGAGATTCCTGTTTCAACATTCACAGTTGTTTCCTGTCCATTTTTGATAACTCTGACAGTACTTTGACTGTTTTGTGTTTGGATAGCAGCACTGGAAACTTTAAGCACGCTATTTTTAGTTTCAACAATGATATTTGCAATTGTCGCCATATTAGGGAGAATTTGATCAGAATCAGAATCTAATTTAATAATTGCGGGGTAAGATGTAACGTTACTTGTTGTTGAACCGGTTCTGTCTATAGCTGTTACAACACCTGTGAATGTTTTGTCTGAGACTGAATCAAAAGTGATAGTAGCTTTTTGTCCAACTTCAACTTTAGGAACATCAATTTCTGATAAATTAACTGAAATTAGAGGACTGCCGCTTTTAACAATTGAAGCAATTCTTTGCCCTGTCCTTGTACCTGATGTTGTTGTTTGTGCAGAAAGCGGCAAACCTTCAGCGATAGTCAAACCCTCTACAATTCCAGAGTTGGGAGCCAAAATAGTAGGAGAATTGGCCCTTAAGTTAAAATCAGCATTGGCTAAGTTTGCTTGGGCACTTTTTACTGAATCATAAGCATTATCGTAAGCAACCTCGGCTTTTGTTCGCGTTTCTATCATTGCAAACGACTCGTCATTTTCGTGACCTTTAATTTGATCATAAACATTGTTTTTCGAAGCAGTTGCGCTTCTTAGGTTGTTCTGAGCAGACTGAAGTTGATTAGACGCACTAACATAACTTGCATAGGCTTGGGCATATTGTTGTTCACCATCCAAATCGAGTTCAACTTCTGCGATTTTTTGTCCTTTTGTGACTGAGTCTCCATCCTTTACATAAACATTTGAAACAACACCCGATGCTGAAGTTTTTATGATAAACGTGTTAGCAGAAACAACCGTACCTGATGCTGATATAGTGGAAACTATCGTTCCTTTTTCTGCTTGTGCTGTTTGGTATTGTACTTCAGGAGTTTTATCTGTCTTTACCCACGCAAAAACACCTAATGCTAAGAGTGTTAAGAGAACTAATACAACACGACTTCTTTTTGCCAAAAACCACCCAATAAAAGCTTTTGCTCTGTTTTTAACCATAACAAAAGACCCAAGAGTTTCTTTCTTTTCGTCTAATTGGGCAACTTCGTCTGTTTTCTTTTTACTCACAAGTAGAAGTGTAAAAGGGAATTCTGAAGAAGGGCTGAAGTGTATTGTTAAGCTAAAGGAAGCGTTACAGTAAAGATAGAACCTTTACCTATTTCACTTACTACTTCAATTTTACCTTTATGATGCGTTATAATTTCTTTAGCAATAGCCAACCCTAATCCATAGCCGTCTATTTGTGTCTTACTTCTGGAAACGTCAGCTCTGTAAAACCTGTCAAATATATATGGCAAATCTTCCTCACTTATACCTACACCCATGTCCTTTATCTTTATTTGACCACCACCCTCAATGGTGGCAGTACTCACCGCAATAGAATCGCCTTTTTTGCTGTATTTAATAGCGTTATCGAGAAGTATTATCAATAGGTCAACTAACCTATCCCTGTCACCCAGTACCTCAAAATTATTTCCATTTTCCTTTATTTTTATATTCGACTTAATAGCCTTTGCTTTTATCCTTCCAATTGACTCACTTATAACACTTTCAATTTCCACCTTCTTAAATTCAGAATTGCCATTTATCTTTTTATACTGTGCCAAGAGAAGTAAAGATTCTGCTAGCTGCTGAAGCTTGTTAGTTTCTAACAGGCTCTCTTCTACCAAGGTTTTAGCTTTTGTTAAGTTTGGTTTTTTATTACGCAGGTAAACTTCAAAGGCACTTTTTAGAGAAGTCAGTGGTGTTTTTAACTCATGCGAAGCATCTGATATGAAGCGATTTTGCTCATCAAGCATTACTTGTATTGGTTTGAGAGTTCGCCCAGCTAAAAAATATCCAAGCCCTCCTGCCACAACAAAAATACCTCCGTTAACTACGGCCAATAAAACAATGATTCTCTGTCGAGCATCTTCCAAAACGTCAGGATCTAGGACGAAGGGTGGAGGTAGACGATTACCTAAGAACTGCTCAAACTGTCGTTCTTGTCGTACTCGAAGAGCAAATTCCAATCTCTCAATTTCTCTAACCTGCACCTTATAGATAAAAATACTCAAAGCAAGGCTAACAGCCATTATGATGACCAAGTACCAAGCAGTAAGTTTGAGCCGTGCGTTTTTAAACATTATTATCCAATCTTGTATCCAAAACCCCTAACAGTATTGATTAGCGGATTTTTCTTAGGGAACGGTTTATCAATTTTACTTCTCAATATTTTGACATAAACCTCAATAGTATTAGGCAAAATATCAGCATCATAGTTCCAAATACTGTTTATAATTTGGTCTTTACTAAGTACGGTACCAGGGTTGTGCATCATATACTCCAAAAGAGAATATTCTTTACTTGTAAGTTCAATCTCTTGTCCACCTCTTTCAACCTTACATGTTCGAGGGTCCAATGTTAGTTCATCAACTTTGAGTTTTTCATTAACAGTTTTGTTTGGACGCCGAGATAAAGCTCTTAACCTTGCCACTAACTCACCAAAAGAAAATGGTTTTGTCAGGTAGTCATCAGCACCTGAATCCAAGCCGATTATTTTATCCTTTGTCATGCTTTTTGCAGTCAGCATCAAAATTGGAGTGTGTACACCTTCTTTTCGAAGTTCTTTACATACTTCAATGCCATCTTTTTTCGGAAGCAACAAATCGAGAATTATTGCGTCATATTCTTCTGTCGCGGCTAAATCATAACCTTCCTCACCATCATAGGACACATCTACTACATATCGTTCTTGTTCAAGGCCTTCTTTAATGGTGTTTGCGATGCGATGTTCATCCTCAACAATTAAAATCCTCATACTTCAATTATATAATTTATGCTGAAGAACAGCTGAAGTTTAGTACTGTATAAGAGGAAACTTTGAACAAACAATTCTCGCTTTCTTATCTCTTTCCAAAATCATTGGATAGTATCTCAGCGGAGACATTTTGATATGAAATTCAAAGGGGATTACTTTATCTCTCATGGTCATATTAATCTTAATACTTACAAACGAATTACAGTCTCAAATTATCAAAATAAAGCAGTGAGGTCTAAATCTCGTCGTCGTTTTGGGGCCTATATTGTAATGCTTCAGCTATATGGTTTGTGGTAATATCCTTTGCACCCTCTAGATCTGCAATAGTTCTGGCTACTTTTATAACTTTATGATAAGACCTTGCGGTTAAGTTCATTGTTGCAACTGCACTTCGCAATATTGCTAAACATTCGGGAGATAAAGGACAGAATTGTTTAACCGCTTTCGAGCTCATTTCACTATTCGATTTGAACTTTGAACCTTTAAAGCGCTTAATTTGTATATCTCTTGCTTTTTGAACTCTAGCTTGAATAGACCTGGAACTTTCGGCTTTTTCTTTATTTCCAACCAATTTATCAGTTTCCAACAAACGCAATGATATGTGAATATCAATTCTATCCAAGATTGGTCCAGATACTCTTTTTTGATACCTCAATATCATGCCCGGCATGCATTTGCATGCTTTTTTAGGATCGCCGTAATAACCGCAGGGATGAGGATTGACATTAAGACCATCAATAGGCTCACCATACTTATAGATGATATCTACATGGTCTTGATAAATTACTAAGTTATCTATGATGCGGTGAATCTTCTCCTTACGGATAACTGAATCTGTAATCTTCACGAACATATTCAAAAGCTGCTTCAAAGTCTTTAATGCTTCTCTTTGCTTCCTCTGGTCATTTATTATCCCTTGAATCCTTGTCCTCTCCTGCACCAAAACTGTCATCTCGTTATCGAGTTTAGTCTTCTGTTTATTAAATCCGTCTCTATCTATTGAAGCAGAAAGATACAGCTCCATCAATCTCGACTGCTTTGATTCGTAGGTTCTGATTTGCCTATCAAGCTGGCCTAATTTACCTGCAAGCATGGTCTTTGCAGTCTCCTCTCTAAGAGACATTTCATTATCTATATCGGTTTCCTGAAGCTCATTGAGTCTTAGCTGTAACTTTGTTAAGACGAGATGTTCTAATTTATCTGCTGACATCAAATGTCTTCTGCAACCCAATCCTCGGAAGTATGAGGAATCAATGAAATCGCTACGGATATAAATATGGCCATCCTTCTTAACTCTCCTAGTCTTTAAGTATGCCCGCTTATTACATTCACCACACCATACAAGTCCTGCTAATGGAGAATCGGAGGACAACTGTCTTCCTGCAACCTTGCTCCTTTGCCTAAGCCTCTCTTGCACCCTGTTAAATTGAGTCTCATCAATAATCGCACGGGTAACATTATTAGCATCTTCAAGTATCCATTTGTCTTGTGATGTAAATACTCGTTTTTGCTTCCCAGAATAACTCTTACCCTGCCTGTACTTGCTCCCTAACTTTCTACCCCATTTGACCTTTTTAATATATGCTGGGTCAGAAAGAATGTTCTTAATTGTGGCTGGAGACCAGCTCCCGAGACCAATCTTGCCAGTAGGTGAGGGGATTTTATCCTGTATCAACCCAAAGCATATCTTTCTTAAACTCTTACCCCCGTCATATTCAGTATAGCTGCGGATTACTATGACTTCTTTAACTGGGTCTGGTTCAAAATACCAAGTATATTTTTGCTTCCCATCAGGTGTAGTTTTAATCTTTGCAACCTTCTTTAATCCGTAAGGTGCGAATACTAGAACTCCTCTTTGTGCCAAGTTTTTGAACCCACTTGTTACTCTTTCACTTCGAGCTATATTCTCCTGCTTGTCTCCTACAAGTGAGAATGCGTTCATATATTCGGCAGCAACATTACTTCCATGAACAAATAGATGTGGTGGGGTAGGTTCTAATGGATTATTCCTGATATAAACTTGCTTCCTTAATTTACCGAGAATATCAATAGTTTTCAGGCCCATCCAGGGTTCTCTTGCTAATCTACTTGAATGATAGAATCCTGCCAGGTCAAATAAATTAAACTTTGCATCTTCAAGTAATTTGAATCCACCTTCCCTTTGTTCAAACTCAACATCTCCTGGGAGAGTATCTATATATTCGCCACAATACTCCCATTCCCTTTGTGCACACAAATCCTTCCCCCATTTAATCTGGTCGGGAATACTTATTTTATCTTCCTCAGCTTGAGCAACTGTGCTTGTACGGGCATAAACGACAAATCTTAATGGCAAAACTTCAGGTAACTTCCTTTCAATTTTAAGCTCTCCATTGGTCAACATTTCCATATATTTATTTTGATTTATTAGATAGAAAGTCTAGTAAGTCCTGTTTCCTAACACGAAGCGTATTCTTAAACTTATAAGTCTTGAGACCTTCCCGAAGATGCCATCGTCTAATTGTTTCATAGTGCACGCCTATTAGTTGACCAGCTTCCTTGATTGTCAGAAACTCATTATTGAGTGTTGATAATTTCTTCATTGTTGGAGACATACAGTCATCATAGCTAATAATTGCGTGCTTGTCAATGCTTGATTTTACTTGGTTTACCAGCTTCTAATGCCGAAAGTGCGAGCTTAACAAAGTTCTTCTTACCAATCACCTTGAAGTTATCGGTAACCTTAATGTCCTGACTGCTGCAAACTGGACACGGGCATACTCCGCTTTCTGCTATATCCTTGATGGTGAATCTCTTTCGCTTCTTCATACATCCTTCTCGTTGAAAACTGATTCAATCTCTTGCTGGGTCATTTCTTCTACAGTCTTTCCAATGTCCACTTTGTCCACTAAGTCCACCTCTGAAGCTGAATCTGCTGGTGGAGTTGGTGGATTTGGTGGACTTTCTTCTGGGGTAGAATCAGATAGTCCATAGCGGTCTTTGATGTAATCAAGTGCTTGTTCGTTGGGAATAATGTTATAGACCCCTTGTATCCTCTTAGTGTTAAAACCAAACCCTCGGATAATCTTTCCAACCCATTTACTCGTTACTTTTTCCTTCTCCTCAAGAGGTTTATTCACCGCATCAGCGACATCTTTGACTGTTACTTTCCCTTCCTCGTCTAATAACTCAACCAATTTCTCTGCAATTAAAGATTCTGTTTCAAAACTCCTATCTGCTGCTATTTGGCCTTGAAACTCAAGAGCATACTTAATAAATTCATCTTCAACTTCCTGATTTTGAATCACATTAAGTATGGGCAATAATGTTTGCCGAAGTCTTGGTTCTACTTTCTCCAGTTTTGCCTCTTTATTCTCAAGCTCAATGGAGAATAAGTTGTTAAATCTATACATTAGAAGCATGTTTCTGATGTCCTTAGCTCCTTGCCAGAAGATTCCGTCAAGAGTAATAGGAATGTCCTTCCTCTTAGTTGGAAGCATGTGTATAGAAATGATGCGGGATTCAAGAGCAAGGTCTTTGAACCTGATTCGGGATGTAATAATCTTTGGTGAGAAGACATCAAAAGTCTTAGGAATCCTATTTTTTTCGCCCTCAACCTTGCCAATGTAAAGCCCCTTCTCGTATCCATTATTGAGGATATTTACAATTTGAGATTTCAGGTCGGTGTCAACTCTTTCAAGCTCATTGATTATCAAAGTTCCTTTGAATAACTCAATCATCCTAAAGATGAAAGCATCTGAAGTAGCACCCGCCAACATTAAAGGCTTATAACAAAGAGAACCAATTACTTGAGCAAATCTGGTCTTCCCGCTTCCATAATCTCCAAGAGCTCTTAAATATGGGACAACAGATAATCTGTCATAAACCCAGGTAAGAAGAATATAATGACTAACAAGTTTCAAATAGAAAGGATGAGGTAAATCCAGGTAATGAGAAACAAATGCTTCAATCTCCTCAACTAATCGTGCTTCATTGATGTAGGAATTAGCGGATGAGGGTAGTAGTAATTTCTCGTCCTTAATTAAATCAAGTTGAGTAGGCCTTAACTTTCTACCATCAGGCAACCCAAGTTGAGGGTGGTATGATACTTCCTGATTGATTCGGTCGAAGACTGCGAACTGTGTTTCGGGTTGTAAGGCGTAGTCATAAACTGCCTCAATAATGAAGTCATCATTAAAGTGAAATGATGTATAAATGTCTTTGTTATCTTTGTCTTTCATAGGTGTAATTTGGACATGCGTTCAGCAATTTCCTGAATCTTCTTTTGGAGGGGATTTAGGTAAGACTTCTCTATGAACTCAACCCGTGTTGTGTTGCCAGCTTGGAGTGCTTCAATTCTTTCGCAGAACCAGTATGTATCCTGGTCAATCAACCTATCAAGGTTCTTCATGTAGAACTCTACTTGTTCTACAAATGAAGATTTGCTAAGATTGATATTGGTTCTAAGTCTGGAAGTGCCGATTACAGTCGGCATTTCTTTTTTATCTTCGTTCATAGCTACTCCTATTCCCACCAAAAATTAAATCTTTCAAACTTCTTAGGTTGTTGAATAACTTTCTAGGAGGAACTGTGGCCGTATCCGACCAGTATAGGGAAATGAGTTTTTCTACTTCTTTCTTTGGAGTAAAATAGAAGATTACAAGATTGTTATTTTTCCGTTCGGTTCTGACTAACTGAACCTTGTCAGAGGAGAGGAGAAATGCTCCGATACTAATATCCTGTACATCTGCTTCTTCCATAATTGTTTCCTATGGAAGCAGCATGACACCTTATCTTCAGTACATCAAAAGCGAGAGATGTAATATCCCAGGCTGATTTTGGTAATTAAATTAAAGAGGATGTAATAAGTGAGGTCAAATATGAAGAATCCTTGAAGGAGATTAAATCGGCTTGAGTTGGTAACCTGTCTTAGGAAGATTAACTGGGACTACTGTAAATCCCATGGGTTTCCAGTACTTCCGAATTGTTCTGTAAATTATGTTCTCAACTTTACCCTTGTATGTATCAAACTTATAAGTTTTCTTTTGGATTTTATGATTTATACACCTCGATAAACTGTAGGGTGAAACAACTCCGCCTCTCGCTAATAATCCTGACATTCTTCTGGCAGTTCTTAATCTATCATCTTGTTTGGGAAGGGCATTTATTAACTTTGAATATGTATCCGATGTATTTGATGAAGCTGGACTTTCATTAAATGTTAATAGTTCTTTCAGGAGTTGGGATTTTATCCCTGCTCTTGCCCTGGCACGGAGATGTCCACCGCCACCCACAAGACCATTTGCTTCAAACCTCCTATCAATTTTATCCTGTTCTTCAATTAAATCTAACTCAATAAGCTGACCATTTATCTGGTTAATATCCATAATCCTCTCCTCTTAATACTTCTAAGTGTATCCTAAATTAAGCAGGATAAAATACCCTGCCACTTTGGGCAATTCTCACTTCATCTTCTTTGAAATTAGAAGGTGAATAAGCTGCTACTGGATTTCTCATTTCCCCTGGTTTAGGAGTGGCCTTCGGTATTTGCATTGGTACTGCTTTGGGTATTGATTTTGGGACTGCTTGTTCTATCTTCAAGGAACTATCTTCGGTGAATCTATGTGCCTTGTTCACGGGTTCTTCTATAATTCCTTCCTTATTATAAGTATCAACCTGGCTTACAGTTTTAACTTCAATGAACTTGTCGGGGAAATAGGAGATGCTCCCCACACCAGTTCTCCTCTTGTTTCTGATAGGCCTTCGGGCATCTGAATTATTAAAATCAAGACCTTCAATCTTAAAGAACAACTTACTTAGTTTGATAATGTTTCCTGCTGTAGTATTTTTATCATGGAAGACACGAGCAAGTTTAGAAACTATGGCTGAAGGAGTAATCTTAGATTGTTCATTCAGGTACTCTATTGCGTTTCTCACCTTAACATTTTTTAACAAGCGGGAGCCTTGTACTGCTGCACATCCAGGCTTCTTAGTATATCCTGCTTCAATAGCCGAGCGGGTAAGAGATAATCCTTTGAAGTAATGGTATATAAATATCCTTTGCCTCTGGTTCAGAGTATTAAGCATACCAATACTATAATCAAAATAATCAATAGAAACTAGCCTGATTATTTTTCAGACCATGAAGTAGAGTAAGTAGTTGAAGAATTAGAACTTAACCAATTCAGTTAATGGCACTTTCAAGACTTTGGATATTTGCCAAAGTCTTTTAAGAGTGGGATTCCGTAACCCCCTCTCAAGCAATGATATGTAAGTGCGGTCAACTTGCATTCCCCATGATAAATCCTCTTGAGTAACTTTCCTTTCTGTTCTTAACATTGCGAGTTTCCTACCGAACTTCTTAGCTTGCACCTCCCATTCTTTTTTATCCATACAGAATAAATGTTACTGACAGTCTCGCCTTTGGAACACGGACAGCTTGTCTCATTGGATTTTTTTTGATATGATAATGGCGACTGTAAGTAGAGCTTGACCGCTATCGGAGAGCAACCTAAATAGAGTGGGTTGCTCTTTATTTGTATGAGTAGCAAACGGAACTTAATTATTATTCTGATTGTGTTGTGGGGACTTCTAGTCTCTGGCTTATCCATCTATTTGTGGATGGAGAATCAAAGAATAAAAGAAGTGAATACTACCTTGTCAAAATCAAACGAGGTACTCAAAAAGTTAGTTGCAAATGAATATAAATCTTATCAAACCATCAATGAATGCTTTGTCGTCCAGAAAGGACTTTGCGACCCTGAAGATTTCAAAAATAGGTTGCAAGTATTAGGAGATGAAGCAGACGGATTATATAACCAAGTAGCTACATTTAACACAGAGTTAGAGACATTGAAATTATCAAGATGAAAAAAGATATAGACCTCAAATACACATTACAGCTCGGTGGATTATTCCTCATACTCTTAGTTGTTGGTCTGGTCTTTGGTTCATCCGATACTGAACCTATATGGAACAGGGAGTTTGGAGATTTTATATCAGAAGCACTACTGATGATTTTATTTATAGGAGTATTCCTGCTCTTATTTTATATCTACATGAGACGCAAGAGGGCACAGCACAGAAGATTCCATGAGAAATACGACATTCCGTTTGCCAATGAGAAGGGTGAATGTTATTGCTCAAGCGAGGAAAGAATGGATGCTTTCCTTAATCCCCATGACCCGATTCTTAATCCACGGTCTAATAGTAAGAACAGATTGTCCGAGAAATAAATATGCTATCCCGACAAGCTATTGACGAATACAAAGCAATCTATAAGAAGGAGTACGGCAAAGATATTACTGATGCTGAAGCAGAAGAACAAGGAATGAAATTACTGCGGTTATTCAAAATCATTTATAGACCTATACCAAAGGGGTGGCCAAAAGAATATGGTAAGAAGCTCAAAGAAGCAAGTAAATGATAATAAGACAATCTCGTATCTTCCCTGGCTGACAGATGAGTTAAAGCAAGATGTAAGGAAACATTTTGAACCCAAATATAAGAGGAAGCTAACCGAGAATGAAGTATATACGATTGCCGATAATCTCAAGGAAGTAATAGAAGCATACTTAAAAATGAAGTGGCAACAGCTCAACCCCAAAAAGTAGTAGTTATCCAAGTATAAAAATACTATAATCAACGCATGAAACGACCTCCCACGGGTGCAGTTTTTGAGATGAAACAGATGAAGCAGGTTGATTTTTACAGGGATGCCCTTGTCCGCCTTAATGATGAAGTTGGAACAATCCTTCAACTTGTAGAGGAGCATAATAAAAAGTCAGAAAGGAAGATAGGATTTTGGGCAAGTTTGCGGATGATTCTTCCAGTCGTAGAAGCAGTATCCAATGTTGCTGGAGAAACACCACAAGAGTTTTTAGGGAAACATCTTGATGTTAAAACTCCACACCTTGCGTGGGATTTATTTAGGCACTCACTTATTCATGGCGACTATCTTCAGCATGGTAAATATCAATCCAAAGAAGTCGGTTGGGGAGTTATTATGATGGGTCAAGGGCATATAAATGCTTCTGGGCATATCGGTATTGATGTAATCAGCCTCTATGAGAAACTAAGAGAGTTTCTCGAAGATGAGGTCGCTAAAAATGACCAAACTTCCATTGAAATCGAAGTAGGTGTCCTCTATACAACACCAAAAATACAAATTATTGATGATTTCTCAAAACTATAATGGATATAAAGACCATACATATAAAAAATTACTTTCAACCTCTCCCAGACAACAAGATTTATAATCACGATATTGATAGGATGAGGGCTTTAATCAAAGAGTTATATGGCCTTATTCTTAAAGATGACCCAAAGTTCCACTTCTTCTTTGAACCAGAACTAATAATTAGGATTACAACTACAGAATGTCTCGCAAAGGTGAAGCAGTTTTTGCAAAGTAGAAGCATAGAGTTTGAAGAATATGAGTATCCATTTCCGCCAGAAGGAAAGTTCGGTGAAGGAAGGGATAGTATTGTGGCCAGGAATCTTGAACTCTTTTTAACCATCTTCCACGCCAATTCTGTAGCAGCAATCACAATGAACGAGGAGGAACATTTCCAGTATATTGAAAGATTGGTGCATACAGCTTTTAACCCCAAGTTCTCCTCACATGAGCAGGAAGGAACATGGCTCGCAAATCTTGCTGCACTCAAATTGGGCAAGGATGGGGTACTTAAAACCCTCGGGTCTTAGTTTTTAATTCGGCAAAAACTATCTTAAATACTTCGGGCATTTCTGATAAAATGGTGACGGATATGAATAAAAGATATACAAATGGAAATGGTCATTCAAACACAATAATCACCCCATCACTTTTTCCGCCTGAACAAGCACAAGAGTTGGCGGACTTTACATTCATAGACTTATTTGCAGGCATTGGAGGTACACGGATAGGCTTTGAGCGTGCTGGGGGAATGAGCGTGTTTTCATCTGAATGGGACAAAGATTCTCAAAAGACTTATCAAGCAAACTTTGGCGAAATCCCACATGGGGATATTACTAAAATAAGTGCAGATGAGATTCCAGACTTCGATGTATTAGTAGCGGGGTTTCCATGCCAGCCGTTCAGCTCTATCGGTAAAAGACAGGGATTCATGCACGCTACCCAGGGAACTCTATTCTATGACATATTAAGGATACTCAAGGATAAAAAGAGGAATGGTCAACCAAAAGCATTCTTATTAGAGAATGTGCCTGGAATAACAACACATGACGGGGGAAACACCTTCAAAGTAATAATAAAATCCCTTGAAGAAATTGGGTACAAAGTATTCACAAAGATTTTGGACGCAGCAGATTTCGGTGTCCCACAACAAAGAAAGAGGATATATATTGTTGGTTTCAGAAAGGACATTTTTGGTGATGACATTGAGTTTGATTTCCCAAAGGGGACAAATAAAAAAGCATATATCTGTGATTACTTAGAGGAGAATGTAGATGGCTATACCATATCAAAGCACCTTCAAGAGGTTTACTTATTTAAGAAAGACGATGGCCGACCAATGCTAATAGATAAAAGTTCAAAAATACAGGTTAAGACTCTGGTATCTACATACCACAAGATACAAAGATTGACAGGAACATTCGTTAAAGATGGCGCAACAGGGGTAAGACTACTTACGGTAAACGAATGTAAAGCTATCATGGGATTCGACAAAGACTTCATAATTCCTGTATCCCGCACCCAAATGTACAGACAGATGGGTAATTCTGTTGCTATACCAGCAGTACAAGCAGTTGCAGCTAAAATTGCAGAGAAGCTCAAACAGCTTAATGAAAGAAAGGAGGTAAAAAGTGGCCGACCAACAACAGAACCAGAACGGGTTGGAGGAGATATCACAGAGCGGATTGTTGATAGAGTTCTTCCAGCAAAACCCTAACCGTGATATTCCACATCCAGAAGTAGTTGATTGGGCAACTTCTGAATTTCTCAAGAGGACGGGAAAGATATTCCGAGACCCCGATAGAGGCATTCGGAAGCTGCACCAAAACGGATATTTAATTAAAGTGGCCAAAGGCGTTTACCGCTACGACCCTAAGCTCGTGAAGATGCGTGAACTAGAAGATTTTAGTGCAGCAGTTAAGAAAGCTATATTTGAAAGGGATGGATATAAATGTGTTGTATGTGGCAAAGGAGCTAAAGAAGGGGTTGAGATTCACGCTGACCATATTAAACCAAAAGATTTGGGTGGTAGGGCAACTCTCGAGAATGGGCAAACATTGTGTAGTCAACATAACTTCTTAAAAAAGAACTTTAAGCAGACAGAGACAGGGAAGAAGCTCTTTATACGTCTTTATGATTTAGCAAAGTCTGAAGATAATCAACCTCTATTAAAGTTTTGCACAGAGATATTAGAAGTTTTTGAGAAGAACGACATCAATGGTCATATAGAATGGATACGATAGATGCAAAAAGAAGAAGCAGGAACATGGCCAGAATTAAGGCCAAAAATACTAAACCAGAACTTATTCTAAGGAAGTACCTATCCGCTAATGGATACAAATACAGAATCCACTTCAACCTCAAAGGGAAACCAGACATAGTATTCCTAAAAAAGAAAGTTGCAATCTTCGTAAACGGGTGCTTTTGGCATGGTCATGGATGCAAAGTAGACCACACCGCAAAGTCTAACCTTGATTTCTGGAATGCTAAGATTTCAAAGAATAAAGAGCGTGACATATTGAATAACAAGGCCTTAACATCTGAAGGATGGAATGTATTTATAATCTGGGAATGCGATATAAGAAAGAACTCCCCCGAAACATACAAAGATTTATTCAACATACTAAATGATAGTTCTACTTCGGCAAGTACGACTTCTTAAAAATATTCCGCAGATTTATTCGGGGTCTAAGTGTTTTTGGGGTTCGCAAAAAGAGGGTGGTATACCCCTTTGAGGGGTGCATCAGAAAGATATAGTTGTGGAAAGTCAAAGAGGAGATTTGAGGCTAATGTGTCGTTATGTAAATCCTTAGGGACAAGGATTACTCGCTGCAACCAATAAAAATTGCGCAGGATAAGTAACAGTTCCCTTTGCACGGGATATTGTTACAACTGCATCTTCCATCGGCTGCCTGATGGATTCCAATACGTGCCTTGGAAACTCCGGAAATTCATCAAGAAAAAGCACTCCTCTGTGGGCCAAAGAAACTTCTCCCGGAGAGGGATTACTGCCTCCGCCGATTAGGCCGATTCGAGATGTAGTATGATGTGGGCTTCGAAAAGGGCGTGAGGTAATGATCGATTGACCTACCGGCAAGTTGCCGGTAATTGAATATATCTTGGTTACTTCTAAAGCTTCATCTTCAGTTAATCTGGGTAATATACCAGGCAACGCACGCGCTAACATAGTCTTACCGGACCCGGGACTCCCTTTCATGAAAATATTGTGCGAACCGGCGGCTGTAATTTCCATTGCACGCTTGGCATGCTCTTGCCCAATAATTTCGGAAAAATCAAATTCCGCATCAGAGATTTCCAACAAAGTATTAAGAGATATCTTTCTGACCGGTTTTATCTCCACCGCTCCCCTGAAAAATCTCATCAACTCCAATAAGCTTTCAACCGGATACGCACTTATTCCAGGAACAACTGCAGCTTCGAATTCGTTTGCCTTTGGAATAAACACGCTTTTGAATTTTTTCTCACGGGCAAGATAGACAAAAGGCAAAATTCCGTTTGTATGCCGCAAATTACCATCCAATGAAAGTTCGCCGAAAAAAAGTGAACTAGACACATCAGGCGCTATTTGTCCGGAGCCTATTAACATTCCCAGCGCAATCGGTAAATCGTATGCAGGACCGATTTTTGGAATATCAGCCGGAGCGAGATTAACGGTTATTCGCCCTTCGGGAAACTCTGCGCCCGTATTTTTCAAAGCTGAGCGTACTCTTTCTTTTGATTCCTCGACTGCCTTATCAGGAAGACCTACGATATTGAAAGCCGGCAAACCTTCTCCCGGAATATCGACTTCCACATCAACCAAAGTAGCATTCAAACCGACTGTAGCCCCAGAAGTAATCTTCGCAAGCATGCTAAATTAATATTAGCGATAATGAAGATTAATGTCGATAATTTCCACGTTTGATTATATTCTCTGATTTGCAACATAATAATCAATCAAGCTTCTAATCATAGCCTGATAAGAAGCTCCGTGTCTTTTAGCCCTGTACTTAAAAAAATCCAGACTCTTTTGCGTAAGTGTTAAGGTTACCTTTGTCTTTTTTTCTTTTAAACTTAAAGCTTCCGGACTAGGTAAAAAATCACTTATAACTCGTGCTTCAATCGGTTCATTTTTATATTTGATTTTCTTTTTCATATAATAATTTACCCTTTCTCCAGTAACCTGCACCAATTATACGGATGTGGTTTTCCCTATAAGTAAATCTGACGGTTAATATGCCACTTTTTACTTTACCGAAACAATAATATCGCCTTTCCTCCTTACTATGTGCCAAGTCTTTAGCAATTACACGTCTTGGATCAATGAATGCGTATTGAGCTGTTTCAAACTTAACGCCATGCTTTCTTAGATTCTCCTCATTTTTATTTTCATCCCATTCAAACGACGTGTTCATAACTATATTACCATATTACCATACATTTTGCCATACCATATAAAACTGATTTTCCTTATCAGTTAAATTCTCCCACTTAAGTTCGCTCTGGTCCAGGTTGAAGTTGGTTATACTTCAGTTTATATCATTCCGAACCTCATATAAGCCAAATAAACAACCGAGGACTAAGAGTCCTCGGTTTTCTCGCACAAGCTCGAAGAGTTTGTTCACTGCTTCGATTCATCCGTGGAATAAGATTCCACGGTTTTCGCGAAGTTTGAATAAAAGCTTCGGATTTAATCGAAGGCCTAAGAAAAAAAGAGGTTACTTAATCACAAACTCCAATTCAAATTTTCCCATTGCATCCCTACCTTGTTGAAAGCCGGCAAACCTTCTCCCGGAATATCGACCTCGACTTCAACCAAAGTAGCATTTAATCCTATGGTGGCTCCAGAAGAGATCTTCGCAAGCATTGATTAAATATAGCAGATTTATCTTTATCTTAAATTCGAAATTATTAGAAGAAGTTCCTAACATCATCCACCGAGTCAAACTCGGCTTCGCTAGTCCCTGTAAAATAGCCTCAAATGGATAATGTAATGATATACTTAATATGTGAATAACAAATTAGGTCAAATCACGCTAGAAGCTATTGAAAATGCTCCTGTAGAACTCTGTAGAGGATTAACTTGCTCCGCAATTGGCAGACTTATTCTTAGTTACTATTTTTTATTAACAGTTCCCTTTATGGTAATACTCCTCCTTCTGATCAGAAAATTTGAAGGTATTAAAAAAATGTTTATAACTCTACTATTCTTTCTTTTTTACTTTCCACGCTGTTCTGATTATATATAAGATGGCAATTAGTATTTTAAATAATATTATTTAAAATACTGCATTACTTTAACAAATAAACCAGTTCACAGCAAAGTCCACTTGCCCCTAGGTAAAAAGGGATTTGATACTCAGAAAATTGAAGCCACTTTAATTGAACAAATCCTTGTTACTTTAAAAATAATTAGAAAATTAGTATTATTAGGTTGATGGTTGATGAAATACAATCGCATGGAGGCTATGCTACTGAATCGCTGTTTAAAAATTGGTTTCGATACCATTCATATGATAATTGGGGAGTAATAAAAGTAAACGAAAGCGGTATCGAATTTATTGGGAAAAAGGGTAATTTAGTTATCTCGAAAAACGATATTAAAGATATAGCCCTAGTACGTAAAAAAATGGGTTCTCGTGTATTTTATCCTTTTTTAATAGTAATAGCATATCTATTATTAATTTTATTAACTAATTTAAAATTTGATTTATTGAATCTAGTTTTATTATTAATTGTTTTATCTATATTCTTTTGTTTTAATTACCTATTATCCAACTGGGTAAAAGTAGTATATGCGGACAACAACAAAGAAGAAGTTTATATTTTATATTTCAGTGTCAGCTGGAGCGTAGGACTTTATCCAAATTGGAGAATGTGGACCGATGGTAGTTTTTTGTCATGGCAAGATAACAGGAGAATCTTCAAAATCTTGAAAAAATCTATATCGAAATCATGAACTTTATGGTGTAATGTAATATGGGACAACTAAAACTTGAAACTGAACTCAAAGTTTCCTATTGAGTTCCTACGGTGGCTCCAGAAGAGATCTTCGCGAGCATCGATTAAATATAGCAGTAAAATACATACGATTTAAGGTATAATTTCAAATATGCTGAATAAGTTGAAAAGCTTAATTAAAAAACCTTATTTTTTTCCGATTTTTATATTTTTCAGCGGACTTGCCGTATTTGTGGGCGTGGCTATTGCCAATCTAAAATATCCGAAATTATTCGCGGATAGCCAGGAAGAAGAAAAAGACAAGCCTGAACTTTTTTTGGGAAACGTAAAAGGAGATAAAGTAATGGATATAGGAGAAGAGGAAAAGGTATCTCCAACTCCGACCACGGTGCAAATTCCAACAGTAGCAAAAAAAGTTACTCCAACTGTAACGACTATTCCAACAAATACCCCTACTCAAACACCTTCACCAACATCTAATCCAACATCGGTTCCAACAGAAACACCATCTCCTACCCCTACACCGACTCAAACACTCACACCAACTCCATCGGAAACAATATCTCCTACTCCTTAGAACATCAGATTGTAAATATAAAGTAAGACGAGATATATCAATATCGCTATCGGTATAAATGGCCAATGTTTTTTCTCAAATTTATCAGGAAAATGGTCTTTGAGAACTTTATAAACCGCTCCCGTTGCCATTGCACCTGTTGCAATAAAACATATGAATGCAATTACCTTAAACACCCTCAGCAAACTTTCGACATAATCAACCGGCATAAAATAATATTACACTATTAATCATTTCAAATCTGGTAATTGCGAAAAAAATTTGTCATGCTAAGTGAATATGAAACTCTCACATATCGAAGATCCAGTCGCTTACTTTTGTGCTGAATTCGGAATCGATAATGAACTTCCGACTTATTCCGGCGGATTGGGCATCTTAGCGGGAGACATCATGAACGAAGCGGCAATCCGACATTTTCCGATGATTGGTATCGGCATCTTGTATAAAGGAAAGGACTTCATGCAGCATATTACAGATAAGGGTCGGGTAGAAACACGCGATTCGGAATTTGACCACGATACATCTTTCTTAAGACCAACCACTATCGAAGGTAATCCTCTAATCAATACTCTCGAATTTGAAAATCTGACTGTAAAAGTAAAATCCTATCATGTCAGACTATCCGATACATCAGTAATGTTTTTCTTGTCTACAGATGTAGACGGCAATCCACCCGACTGGATAAGTGATATGAACGCTTTGTATAGCGGAGACACTGAAAGTCAGATTCGCCAACAAATTCTTTTGGGAGTTGGAGGCATCAAGTTATTGAAATCTCTGGACATAAAACCCCGCCTGTATCATATAAACGAAGGGCGACCTGAATTTATTATCTGGGAGCTGGTGAAAGAAAGCATAAATAACGGGGGTGCTTCGTTTGAGGAAGCTTGGAAATCTGCCCGCGAAAAAATAGTATATACAAATCACACCCTCGTTGCCGCAGGAAATCTCAGTTATCCCAAAGAAGTTATGGATAAATGGGCATATGCTTTTGCAAAAAATAAAAACCTCGATCCTAATTTGTTGATTAAAGATGGCTTTACCGACAATGGAAATTTTTCAACAACTCTTTATGCTCTAAATATCTCAAAAAAACAATCGAGTGTCAGTAAGGTACACGCTGAATATGCAAAGAAAACATGGCCAAACTATAAATGGATATCAGTTACAAACGGGGTAAACATGCTGCGTTGGCAAGATTCCGACTTCAGAAATCCGGCTTTAAGCGATCAGCAAATATGGACTCAACATTTACTGAAAAAACAAGAGCTTATGGAGTCCGTCAGGAAAAGAACCGGATTCGGATACGATCCGAACCGTTTGGTCATAACTTGGGCCAGGCGACTAGCAGAATATAAACAACCAACTCTAATTTTGTCAGATATCGCCAGGCTTAAAAAAATTATTTCGAAACCTGAACGACCTATACAAATTCTTTTTGCAGGAAATACCCACACCGCCGATCCTAACTCAGAAAACTTAATTGAGCAAATCATAAAAATCTTTTCCGCTGAACTTAACGGATATGCAATATTTGTGCCTAATTACAACATATCCTTAGCCAACCACATGACTTCGGGTTCCGACGTTTGGCTAAATACTCCCAAAGGAAATTTAGAAGCCTGCGGAACTTCGGGAATGAAGGCTATAGCAAACGGAGTTTTAAATTGCACGGTACTTGATGGTTGGACGTATGAGGCCAACTGGGATGAAATCGGGTGGGTATTGGATCCGAATAATGTTTCTGAAAGTTTCTATAACCTACTCGAAAATGAAATCGCGCCCGAGTATTACACAAGAACAGACAATGCTCTTCCCAAAATATGGGTCGAAAAAATGCGAAAATCCATAAATCTCGCAGAAAAATTCAGCACCGAGCATGTTCTGAAAGAATATAAAAGTAAGCTTTACTGAGTTTTGATATATTTTTTAACTGTTTCCACAACCTGCTCCGGAGTTTGCATCGCTTTAACTAAATATTCTTTTACTCCCAACTTCATCGCCTTTTGCCTTTCGTTTTCCTCCGTCAGATTGGTTAGGGCAATAACCGGTGTATTCTTGGCTTTTGTGTCCTGTCTTAGTTTTTCTAAAAAATCCGTTCCCGACATTTTGGGAAGCATGATATCCAGAAGAATAAGATCAATTTTTTCACTGGTTGCCGTTTTTAGGGCTTCTTCACCGTCTTTGGCATTCAATACGCTAAATCCCTCAAAGGTAAATTTCTCTGTATACATCTTCAGAAGTACCGGATCGTCCTCTACAATTAAGATAATTTGTTTGCTGTCTTGGGATAAAGCAGCTTGTTGGCTGTCGTCTTGTGTAGGTATTGCCATATCCTAGATATTACGTAAATTCCATATCTTTTTCAATCACAAAAATGGTTTTACCATTAATATCTTGTTAAATTGGTTAATGTTAAGTTACAATTAATTAAACGTTATGAAAAAAGTATTTTTGTTTTTATTTCTCGAAATATCCTTTACCGGCCTTCTAGTATTTGCAGGAAAAACTCTTGCTTCCGAGGGCACAATTGAGTTGGAAAGCGTAACCGGTGCACCATACAGATGTTTTGCCGCTTCGATAAGAATGCAGAACCTCGAATATCGAATTCCCATGACATGTATAAATTTAATATATCCGGCCGATGAAAATATTTTTAATTATATTTTATGGGCAACCCCAAGTGCCGGAGGTAATCCTCTTAAGCTTGGAGCTTTGGGATTGGGAAGAGGAGAATACAAGACCAAAACTAGCTTTTCCAGTCTTTTTGTTACCACAGAAAGTAATAAAGACACTAAAACTCCATCCGGGCGAGTTGTCATGAGAGGAGATATTGATGAAATTACTTTTTTGAAGGAGGCAACTACTCCCACGCCCGAAACGGAAGCAGGCGAAGAAATTACTGCTGGCGAAGAAGAAGGGCAAATTGAAGAAGCACCAACACAAGAACTCACAACCCGCCAAAAATTGGGAATTGCCTTAAGACGAGCCGGAATTGCCGCACTTTTCGCTTTAGTTGCACTAATCGGCTTGATCTTCGTTATTACCCGCTCAAGAGGCTAGAGATTTGTTAATATTTTTCTGAGTTCTTGTTCTAGTGTTTTGTCTGCACCAATCTTTCTGAAATCTATGCCTAGATTGCTAATCACATTCATTTTGTCTTCCCCATCATCTATAAAAATACAGTTGCTGGGTTCAATGGCGTATTTACAAAAAAAATCTTTAAAGAATAGAGCTTTGCCTTTTACATCTAAATCATGCTTTAGTGCTTTCAGATAGTACGAGTTAAGTATTTCATCAAACAATGAGTCAAGTTTCATAAAAGGTACAGTCCATCGTGTAAGACAGTCCATGTTATTTGTCGCTATCGTAACAATGACTTTTTTGTCCCTTAGATCTTTTACTAATTTGGGTATGTTAGGAGAAGAATACTCCATCAGTTTGCACCCAATAACGAATTCTCTTAAGATTGTGTTAAAACCTGTATTTGTATCTTTTGATACGAGAGAGATAATATCTTCACTCGTAAATTCTCCTCTCATCCATGGTACGATTTTATCTTTGTGATTAATAAATAAACTGTCAGTCCAAAGCTTAAAGAAACCACGCTGGCTTTTCTTCTCTGACTTTTCTAAGTGTGACCAGAAGTTAGTTGGAGAAAGCGTGCCATTCCAATCAATTAACACTGCCTGAGGTTTATTTATTTTGCTCTTTGTATTCTTTAATGACTTTCTCATAGTACTTTATTAGTATTTTTATTCTATCCTCTTTCAATATACAGGATATATTCTTTGCTATTTCTTTTTGCATTTCAAGTCTTTCCTTTTTGCTCATCTCAAGTAATGACTCAACTTTTGAGGCTATGCTTGTAGGAGAAGAATTTTCAGCGATAAACCCTGTTTTACCATCAATTATAATCTCGTCAATACTTGAATTATTAGTCCCGATTACGGGTATACCAAGGGTCTGAGCCTCCAGACATGTGTTAGGGTAATTATCCACTCTTGATGGAGCCGCTATACCGTAAGCGTTTTTAATTACAGGATGTAGCCTTTTTCGTGGTTGATAAGTAAAAAATAGAATCTGTTTCTTATATTTTTGGCATTGCCCATATATAAATTCTGATAGTGGCTTTCCGTCCGGTAAACCATAATCAACACCCACAAAGACAAAACCTAGTTTTGGATGTTTAGGAGAAAGTTTGTTTATTACATCTGCCATAAGATCAACACCTTTTATGCGACTTAAGCTGCCAAAATAGAGAATATATTGTTTCGATGGAAGCTTTCTTAAAATTTTTTCTAGCAGAAAATTATCTTTCTTTATTGGTTTATTAATGTCGAGGGGTGTAGGAATAAAATCTAATTTACAATTTTCGTAACGAGCATATACTTTCCGCATAAAACGACTTGGTGAAAAACTTGATTGGGCATCTGTTACTTGTCTGAGTTCTAAATAATCTATTAGGTAATCACCAAACGTTCGAGGAATACCAAAAGCTGCATGCCACAAAGGAGCATAACTCGATACACGTGTTATTACAGGGATTTTCTTGTTCTTCTTGAGAAAGAAACCGGGGGCTAAATAGTTAGATGATTGGAGGATATTGAAAGGATCCTTTTTATGAATCTGAAATACTTTATTTTTTATCTTAAAGGCCGAAAACAAAATATAGCTAACTCTTATTAATTGTTTTAGAAAAGATTTAGAGTTTAAAGCATAATACAATGGAGGGCACTTAATTTCGTAAATAGTTACACCGTTGTCGTTTAATTTTGCATTACGGGTTGATTCCAAAAATACTGTAATTTTATGACCTCTGTCGGTAAGTTCCGAAGCTGATTTCTTTATATAAGTACCAACTCCACCTACCTTAGAGTTTTTTAAAGGATATTCTGGAGTTAAAAAGCCAATATTCATAAGAGTGTTATTTTAAAATTCTCAATTGATCAAACGCCAAAACGGCATCTACGAAATATTCGGATTTACGTAAAAAGTTATTAGTTTCTTTGGCAATTTCCATAATATCATCAGCAGTGATCGCAATTCGCCCATTACTTCTAGTGTAAACACAATCAATTACTACACCAAAAAGTCTTTCCATCATTGTGGTTGTATCCCAATCATTCAAAAATTCTATATCAACTCTTCCTCTATCATTAACTCTTTTATTAAATTCATTTTGATCTCGTGGGATTAGGTAAACAAGTGCCCCGGGGGCAATAATCTCTCCGTTTTCTATATGTTCTTGAAGGATATCAAGACTGTAAAGATAAGAATTTGGGATGTTAGGCATTCTTTTCATAACGACATATTGAAAAGCCGGATATATCCACAAAGATCGATCCATAACTACAAATTCAGAACTGTTAGAAAGATTAATCGCATCCAGAGATCTCTTTTTTTCAATATCTACAAAGACATCAATTGCTTTTTTCGCTTCCCAATAGGAATCAGGAGGAAAGCTCGGGAAATTGTTAATATAAGTACTTGGCTCCCACACTACGGAGAATCCATATTCTGATTCAAGTCCTTTCACTAAGGTTGTTTTACCACTGAAGGAATTACCTTCGACGGCTCCAATTTTATGTTCGTTATCAATCATCTTTCAGTCTTTTGTTTAGTAATGGGTCTATTTATCAATTTGGCCAAAATAAAGTCTTTTAGACACAAAATTGGACCAAACGAGTGGGTTAATAGAACATAGAATCCTGAAAAAGAAGTAAAAACATAATCTAATATGCTAGTTTTGGATAGTGATTTTCCGGCAATTATTTCCAATTTTCTCAAGTTTTTATAAATAAAGCCTATAGGTAAGAACCAATAAAGGATTATCCCCAGAGCCCATAAAAAAATTATTGAAAAATTTAAAAGGTAAATTCCAATGACCAGAGGAATAAATAACACGAGTGATTGTACGAGCCATATGATACCTGTAACAATAGCTTGATATGTAAGGATTTCAACTTCTAATCGTGAGCGATATTTTTTAAGCTTCAATACTCTTTGTCTGCATTTCAAATATTGCAAATATGGGGTAAACCAAAAACGTTTTTGATTTATAAGACCTTTCAATGTTTCAGGGGTTTCAGAATTTTCGAGAATCGGTAAAGGTAAGATTGGTTCTCCTTTACAGCATTGGTAAAAACCAAATGGTAAGTCTTCGTTAATAGTTTCGGTAGGAAGGTATTCACTCTTTAAGACTCCAAAACGTACATACAACCCATGCCCTACACAGTGAGAAAGTTTAGTATTAAGCAATTTAGAAACAAGATTATTCCTATTCTTAATAACACTTCGAGACTGAGTGCGAAAACGTGTCAGTTCCCACACTAAAGTCCATTTTGTTTGAAACAATGCCGCTGCCTTAAGAATATTACCTGTAAAAGTTTTGGGGTACTTATTGTAATTCAACGTAAATAGTGAAGATTGTTGTACTATATTTGGTTTAATACCCGTTTCTTCCTCAAATTCCTTCAAAGTGAAAGCAACCTGCTGTAGGGTATTCGGGTTGGGGCGAGAATCGGCATTATAAACTGCGAAAATGGAATTTGCATTATGCTTATTCTTTGCAAGCTTTCTTACAACATAGTTTATTTGATGACTCATAAAACCTTTTGTATAAGGATAATTTATGACTGTTATCAACTTTGATTTGAAACGTGAATTGATGGTTTTTGCTTCATTATTAGCTAAGTCGAATGTTGTCGGAAGTTGTTTGTATGCATTCTTCACTTTTTTAAAGACCAGCAGATAACTTTTCGATCGACATTTCTTGTAAATTGCTTCCAACCAATCATATGGCAATAGACCTAGGTAGCGATTTAGAATTGTCTTTAGCTCTTTTCCTTGCGAAATATCTCTTGCTAATTTATTTAGTAATTTTGATTTTCTGTTCTTTTCTACAACCTCTTTGCTCGTAGTTACAATAACTATTTGATACTTATCTTTTGGGTAATTTAATTCACTAAAGTATCTAAGAGTCTCGGATACAACTCTTTGTTCCCTTAGCATTGGAATACATATAATGTATTTTTGGGTGACTGATCCAGTTTTCAGTTCCTTGTATTTGAGATCTTTATTTATAACCCATCTCAGATTCGAACGTAAATTATTAAGGCTGAATAATGAACGAATATAAGTCGCAGCAACAAGTAGAAAGGTCAGGTCTGTAGTAAGTCTATCAAAAGTTAGCATATTGGGGTGATTTTAGCACATTCAAACTCTAAAAGACTGAAAATGTACATATTGCCGTATATTAGATTTTTACAAAGTATCGGAGTAAAATTGCTATGTTATTTATATATTTATGAATAATAAAATACATAAAATTGTAAATTTTTTATTTGAGGTAGGAACCTTAAGAAAAGTAACCCGCTCACACAGGCAAGCACTACTAACCAACGACTTGACCGATAACATCTCATCACATTCTTATAGGGTTTCTTATATTGGATATTTCCTTGCAAAAATGGAGAAGGCAGATACAAGTAAAGTTATGCTGATGTGTCTCTTGCATGATCTTTCAGAGTCGCGTAGTGGCGATCAGAACTGGATTCATAAGAAATATATAAAAGTATTTGAAGAAGAGATATTGAAAGACCAGCTTGATTCTGTTCCTGGGGCTAATGAGCTTATTAATGTCGTACGGGAGTATTCTGAAAGAAATTCACTAGAAGCGAAGCTTGCAAAGGATGCTGATTTAATTGATCAAATCTTACTTTTACGAGAGTATGAGTGGGTAGGAAATAAAGAAGCAGCAATTTGGTTAAAAGGGCAAGAGCAAGAAAAGAGGCTTTTTAGTAAATCAGCTAAAAAATTAGCCACAGAAATTTATATACAAAAACCAAGTTCCTGGAGGAACAAAGTTTGGACAGCTGAGCGAAGATAAAACTAAGCAAGAGGAAGTTCAAACCAGAAGTTACTACCGGAGCCGGGTTTAGAAGTTAATCCGATTTTACCACCGAATTTTTCAACCAAAAGTCTTGAAATATAAAGCCCAAGACCCGTGCCCGTCGTCTTTCCTACACTTGATTCTGCTCTACGGAATTTTTGGAATAGTTGCTTTTGCTCTTCATCAGAAATTCCGGGACCTGTATCAATAACCTCGCAGCGAACTGTATTTGGTTCGGATTGACTCAATTTCACCTTCACAGATCCTGTGTCGGTGTATTTAATAGCATTACTGACCAGATTTCCGATAATTTCCTGGACTCTGTCCGGGTCTACCTTTACGGAATCTTTAACTTGGGGCGGTATTTCCAAAGTATATTCCAAATTTTTCCTTTGAGCCTCAGGAATAAATTGGTTAAAAACCGATCGCAAAACGCGGGATAAACTTTCAACTTCTTCCTGATAAACCATTCTTCCCTCCTCTATTCTGGACACATTAAGCATATTATTAACAAGGCGAATCAAGCGGTCGTTAATATTATTAGCATCAGCTAAAAAGCCTCGTGCTTTTTCGGGAATATCCCCCGTATCCCCCTCTAAAACCATCGAAACGTAACCTTTAATGGCCGTCATCGGTGCCCGGAGCTCATGCGCCGCCATGGAGATAAATTCATCCTTTTGAGCATCCAGCTGTTTTAATCTTTCTGTAAGATCTTCAAGTATTTTCCTCTGTTCTATCTCACGAATAACACTTCGAATAAGTAATATTCCAAAAACAACAATCACACTAAAAACTAAAATATCAACAATTGCCTCTGGTAAACTTTGAGATACAAATATTTTTGCAAAAAGTATTATCCACAAAATAACGGTTACCGCCTCTGTTAAAATTATTTTAATATCGAAAAGTCCATGCCGGACAATAGCGAGAGTGGTTAAACCTGTAAAAATTAGCGTATAAATTGGAACTAATGACACAAAGGAGTTATCTTTGAAAAATACTACAGGTCCAAAAACAGTAACTGTTATAAGACCCAACATTAAAAGCACCCCTAAAATGATAAAATTCAGCTGCCGTTTCTCTACTCCTGAAGTAGTTCTAAATTTTCTGAAAAGCGCAACAACTGCTGCTACGCTTAGAGAAATGGTAAACAACCCAAACGGTGCCATACCTGGTCCAGGAAGCGGATTCGGTGAACCATTTACAAATTCTATACCGGTAAATGCGAATGGCGACACTGATATTAACATCACTAATAATGTTGCAGTTGCAAGCAAAATTAGCTTAGCTCGACTGATTCTCAGTACCTTAGAAGGCAGGGTATTAGCAAATAGAAAAAACAACGAACTCATTGGGGTGGCAAGAAAAATACTCAGACGAATCAGTAGTAAATTTAATTGTGTATTTGCTTGCTCGTGAAGAGATAAATACATTACCACAAGCCATGCGGAAACTACTAAATTTAACAAAGAGAAAATCCTGTTGGTCGCACTTTTACGATCATTTTTGTAAACAACAAATGAAAGTATCAAATTAGAGGCTACGACGACGACAAGGATAATTAATGTCAAAGGGGCAAGTAAACTCATATCTTTATGTACCTAAGATAAAGTTTACAACATATTTGTCAAACTCGCGAGGTTTTTCCAATAGCGGAAGATGAGCTGTGTCGTTTATAATCTTTATTTCGATATTATTAGTAGAACCAATGTTTCTTCTCACACCAGAGATTGGGGTAAGATTATCATTCGAACCCAAGACGATCAGCATTTGAGACTTCAAACGCTTTAAGTCTTCAGCATCTACCAAATACATCTTTTTTACCTTTCTAAATCCAGCAATGCGGCTCATTAAAAGAATAGAGTGTGACGACCCTTGCAATAAATTCTGCAACATATAGTTAGCGAATTTCTGTTCGATATTTCCTACATCATAAAACGCGCTTTCTAAAAACATCCAGACACTTTGCATTGTCGGTTTCATAATAGTTTCTGAAAAAGTCTTTGCAACGGGGTAAAAAGATATCAATTTATATAATGGGGGCACCACATCACTAAATCCCAAAGGATTCACAACTACAACTTTACTAATTAGATTAGGATACTTTATTCCCAATTTCATTGTAACCCATCCGCCAACTGAATGTCCGATCAGATTTACTTTCTTTAGCTTTAAAATTTTGATAAACCCAGCAACCAAATCAACAAATTCCTTTTCTAAGTCTGAATCCTTAAAACTAAGATAAGACGAACGGCCACAACCCGGAAGATCCAATGCATATACTTGAAACTTTTTAGAAAGATCATTTATATTTTTATACCACATTCCCCACCCTATAGTCGCACCATGTATCAATATTAACGGTCTCCCCTTCCCGGTCTTCAGGTAGTTGATGTTGTGGCCATTAATTTTTATCCTTTTTAATTCAGCATTAGCATCAATAGAGTTTACTAATTCCTGCTCCGCGTCAACAACATAATCAATCGGCCTTCTTGGGGTATGATATTCTACATTTGAAGCATACCCTATTCGAAAAAACATCCTGCTTTCTTCATTGCCCTTAATCCCTAAAAGTTTGTGAAGTTCTTGTGAAGTTTTTTTGTTATCTACAATTGAGTGCATCGGAACAATACTCAACCCCAATGATGCAGCTTTTAAGCAAATCTCTTCATATACTCTACCCACGCCGATCCAGTCCTCTACGGCCTTTCCTTTACTGATAATTACCCCAATAAGCGGCGCTTTGTTCAAAAGCGCGAAATCTTTTTTTTCAACCAATTTTTTCATTATGGAGATTTTTGGCATTAGAAACTTTGCAATCTTGGTTTGAAGTGGCATAAAACCAACCGTAAAACCCGGCATCCCATCTAAATCAGTTGTATCATTCTTCCTTAACCAGCCTGCCATTTCAGCAATAAAACCCCTTGATAAATCCATAATTGCTCTTCCCTGTAAATTTGCAGACTCCTTTATAATCTTCTTATTATCAGTTAAGAGCACTTTGGTGCTATTCCCATTTACGTCCTGAAGTAAGTTAGTCAACTTCTTATCAACTGGTCTTGGACTGTATGCAAATTTATTTGAAAACCTTTTAGTTATAAAGGGGGCAAGTTTGGCGAGATTAGCACTGGACTTGCCTCGCTTGAAAGTAATACTAATATTTTTTAACTTATTGTCCTCTTGCTCAACTAAAACATTGGTCTTAAAACCATAATAGGAAGCAATTACCTCAACGTTTTTGACTAAGCACCCAATACTAATGTATAAACTTTCTCCTCCTGGATCTGCCTCTGGTAACTGACGGGTAAAATCAGGGTAGACAAAAAGAGTATTTTTGACAATCTTTAACTTCCAAGGTTGGGTATTGTGAATGCTCGGAGCCAAAATTCCATATTTTGCAAAGTGTCTAATCTTTTGCTCAATATTCCAGGCTTCTTGATAATCCCAATCATTTATATGCCAGGCTGAATAGTTGTCACTCATTTTGAAAGCATTTTAACTAAATCCTCAAACTTAAACACAACTCTACCACTTGGCAGATTCTCCCTCAAAGCTATCTTCCTTACCAAAAAGACTGCTAATCCACTTGATATTGTAACAGTACTTGCAAGTTGCGGCCTCCCGACTAAGGTTTTGCCCACCTCCTTAACAGACAGAAGCGCTCTTAAAGGAATATTTTGGACTCCCACAATCCCCACTGCAATTTTTTGTACTTCTTCTTTTGAAATTTTCTTCTTCAAAATCTTTTCTGGAAAATTTCCAATTCTGCCATTAAAAAGAGGTAGTTGCGGGTTTTCGTCATACCTTTCAACGTCAACCAAAACGCTATCTCCCAGATTTGTAAGCATAATTACTGGAATTTTACTTATGCGTGCTGCAAGTCTCATACTAACTTTAATTTCAAAATCATCATTCTCATCAAAGACAACATTCGGTTGTGGTTTAGCTTCAAAAAAATTTTTAAAATTATTTTTCTTTAGACCCCTGTTAAAAAGATAGAGTTTAGCATGCGGATCAATTTCATAAATCTGTTGCGCTGTAATATCAATCTTTCGCATCCCAAGACTCCCAATGCCAGTACGAATTCTATTAAGGTTTGTAGTCTCCAAAGTATCAAGCTCGGCAAGTTTAAATGTGCTAAAACCCTGATATGCTAAGCTAACAGCTATCATATTACCAATTGATAGCCCGGCTATTCCCACACAAAAATCATAAAGTTTTTCCTGCTCCTTTTTGGTAATTAAATTTCTGTTTCGATTTGTCCTTAGAGTCAAATAGTCTTTCTGTCCCACGGTATGTATCAAAAAACCACTCCATGGAAAATAAATCCAATTGCCCTTCAAGCTAGGATTTTTCCCAAGCTTTGCTTTCACAAAATTCTCTTTTTCTTTATCATAGTCAGAAGAATATAATAGTCTCGGGTGAGTTATCTGAAAAACTTCACCAAGTTGATTCTTATAAATATCGATCGTTTTCCAAACCCTATTTTTCTTTTTTAACTCTGCTAAAGTCTCTTCTGAGTATTTACCTTTGAGTAATATAATCGGCTTGTCCATACTAGTTATTCTTTCTTAACCCACTTCTGTTTTATTCCTTGTCTAAAATATTGAGGGTGTTCGTATGGCCAAAAAACTACATGAGGTATCGCACGACCGCCTATTTGTTTATACACTTCTCCATATCCTTTATTTTCCTTTAATAATTGGTTAGCAATTATCTTAGCCACTCTACTCTTTAATTCTTTAGTCTCTTTTATATCTGCTTTAAGTTCTGTGTTAATTTCTAGATATTGATCTTTACTTTCATCAAATTTAATCATCATGGTAAATTTACCGGTTACTAATTTCTCAAGTTCCGGGTGTTGTAATGCTTTCTTAATTGTTTCGGGGTAAACATCACATAAGTAAAACTTAACCATAAAATCATTCCGCTCAAAAACATAGACAAAAGGTAAATTCCATACCGTATCAGTTATACCCACCTCTTTAATCTTTTTAAGAATATCCACCCCGTTATCTTTGAAAAGTGTTTTTAATTCTTCAAAACCATACACTCCACCTATATCCTTTAAATCGTATCTGACTAAAGGTAAACCTCCATATCCTGATCCAACTAAAACACCATCAACCTCTTCAAAATAAAGCTGTTCTGGAAACACTTGGGTAAAAGTAGGAAGTTTAATAGTGTCTCCAAACAAATCTTTATAAATATTTCTGTTTTTTATTGCGATTCTGCGAGCAAGTATTGAAACGGGTGTTTCATAAGACATAAAACCAAAATCAACAGTTCCGTAATGATTTAGCGTTGCAGTATAGGTATTTTTATTTCCCGCAATCCTTAAAACATAATCCCTAACTTCTTCACTAAAGCCCTCTGCTGAAAAGATAAAACCTAAGTTATATTCTTTCCAATTCAGACCCAATCTAACACCATCATCTAAGACATCTTTCAGAAAAGGCCCATAACTGCCAATTATTATTTGATCAAAATGGTGTCCTAATTTCTTAACCGCGTTTATAATACCTATCTTATCTATACCAGGGGTAATTACACTAATTTTATAACCACCTCTTTTGGCAAGTAGTCGAATAGCTGTGTATGTAAAAACCCCCCCAATCCAAGCACCCATCATAAATCCAACGATATATAGGGTTGACTTCTTATGAATCTGAAAATTTGCCCGAAGATAAAGCTCCGCCTCCAATGCATACTGCCAATCTTGATCCTCCTCGTGGGGAAAATATGTTAGTTCTCCCGTGGAACCTGAAGTTGCACTTATAATCCATGATCTTCCTTTAATATTCCCATCCCAGCATAAACTTTCTAAGGGATAAGAACGTATATAGTTGTTTTTATCAATAAAAGGTACATTCTTGAAATCTTTAATGGTTTTAATCCTACCAGGGTCAATCCTATTTTTCTTTAGAAAATCCTTGTATGCAGGTACCCTTTTTGACATTAAGTGAAATAACTCAATAGCTCTTTTCTCTCCTCTCTCAATCCAATAATTTTCCGGTTTAGTTTTCAATAATCTTTCAAGTTTAATAGGATTCTTAAGACTTGGGGGGATTTTCGGTATAGCCTTCATATACTACTTCGTCGCAACCACAACCATTAACTCTGATGTGTCTTTATATTTTGCTCCTTCCCAGCTTCCATAAACATCGAATTTTCTAAAACCGGCTTTTACACAAAGCCCAATAAATTCAATATCTGTATATACTCTCATTGAATAAGGAGCGAGTTTCTCTTTATGTCCACTTTTCCTCACAATATACCACTTCCCATATTCCCTCTTTGTTTGAAAATCATAATCCCGATAAAGTTCCAGTTTATTACCTGAAGATAAAGTCCTAATTTCGTGTCTTTTATAATCACCAGCTTCGATCTTTGGGAGTGTTATAAAAGTGTGCATTAAAAACTTCCCACCAATCTTAAGTGATTTATAAAAATTCTTTATAACCGAAAAGTCATCATCCTCATCATCAAAAAAACCAAATGAATAAAACATATTAATAACGGCGTCAAATTGATTCTTAAAAGTTAATTTCCTTATATCTCGTTTAATAAAGTTACAATTTTTGAGTCTGAGTTCTTTTGCCCTTTTTCTTGCAAAATCCAAAAAAAAATCATTTATGTCAACACCAGTAATTCTCAGTCCATTTTGAGCAAGTCCAATTGAATGTCTTCCATATCCGCAAGGAGCATCAAGAACAAAGTTTCCCTTTTTAAGTTTACATAGCCTAACAACACCACCTACTTCTTCACAAATTCTTTGACCCATAACTTTTGGGGTATTTAAAAAACCTTCAAAGGAATGGTCGGCTTCTAAGTAATATTTACCAAAAAAGCCCCCGTTCGTGGTCCACCAAGTTGGGTTTACATGAACTTTTTTAATATTCATATTTAATTAAAGACTATTGAAAATTTTTTCAGATTTTTTGTTAGCAACATGTAAAGGAGTTACTTTTTTCTCTTTACTTTCTTTTAAGATTTCTCCCAATGTTCTTTTTATCCTTCTTACTTTCTTCATAACTCTATCAATCAGGTTGTTCCCATTTTCGTATTCGTCAAAAACGCTTATAAGTCCCCCAGCATTGATTACATAATCCGGGGCGTATAAAATTCCCTTTTTGTGAATTTTCTCAGCAATACTATCATCCTCAAGTTGATTGTTTGCTCCTCCGGCTATTATCGCGCATTGTAGTTCATTAATACTTTTTTTATTTAATGTGTCACCTAAGGCACACGGCGAGAAAACATCTACCTTTACTTTATGAATTTCAAACGGGGGCAGTATTTTAACTTTTGGAAACTCCTCTTTAACTTCCTTCAGGGCTGTATTATTGATATCTGTAATATAAACCGTCTTGGCGTAAGGATAAATTAGCCTAAGAAGTTCTTGACCAATTTTTCCGGCACCTTGGATAGCAAAGCTTCTACCATCTAAACTCTCCGAAGCAAAAACTTCTTTTACACATGCTTGTATTGCATATAATAAACCTAAGCCCGTAAATCTCACCGGGTCGGCTTTTACCCCAACAAAATATGGACTAAATCTTCTTAAGACCCTCACATCATTCTGGCTGATCCCAACATCAGCTCCTGTAATAAAATGTCCACCGAAAAAATTTACCTTTTCAGCATAAGACTTAAGAAGTTCTTTTCTATTACCAATTTGGCCTGCTTCAATAATTACTGCTTTTGCTCCCCCACATTTTAATCCAGCTAGTGCTGCTTTAAAGGACATTGTTCTTGCCAAACGTATTGCATCAGTCAAAGCTTCTAAACTAGACGAATATTTCCAGATCCTAGTTGCTCCAAACGCAGGAGTCTTGCTGTTTCCCCTGTGAATCGCTATAAACCCTTGTAAGCCGGTGTGATTATCATTTATATATGTTACCAATTTATGATTATCAAAAGCCTTAATTTTCTTAATTTTTGAAAGATCATCTACCATTTTTAAATAAAAACCGCTCTCACGACGGTTGACCTTTTTTCGATTTGTTTAACATTCTACTTTTTCCAAAATTTAAAACATGTAATATCTCAGCTATATGATAATCTAAATGTACTCTTACTTGATCACTACAAAACTAGTATATAGTAAAAAGAAAACAAATTGAAGATTATCTGCTAATTGTAATCGGGTCTTCGATTTCGCCGACTGCGGCGGCGTGGAGGTGGCCGGATAATCTTGTTAAATACCATCAACAATGTTAATATAATTTACAATATGCAAAAATCAATTACGAAATACATAGACATGAACCCGGAAATTCTTGGGGGTACTCCTGTTATTAAAGGTACACGAATTCCTTTAATCAGACTTTATTATCTCGTCAAACAAGGATATTCACCGCACGACCTTCAAAAGGACTATCCTTGGGTAGATAAGGAAAAAATCCAAATGGTAGTAGCTTACTTAATGAAAGTCGGGTTGGATGCCATCGAAAAAACATATTCGCCACAGGCTTCTTCTTGATGAAGGGCTACACCTTCCAAAATCTTATCCAAGCTTGAATAAGTTGCATAACGCATTACATGTATCTCAAACAAAACTGCGGGGGAAAAGTGATAATGTACTATTCGACTATGCAGTTAAAGAGAAAAGAATGGTTGTAGTTTTTAACATCAAAGATTTTAGGAAACTTATAAAATCCGATAAACCTTCAGTTATTTCACTTTCTGTTAACTTAACAGACAAGCAAGCAGATTTAAAAATGTGTAAAGCTCTTAAACATTTGAGAAAAGCCGAAATTAACGGACATTTAATATCTGTAACTGGATCTGGAATTGCGGTCGAAAGAATAATCAATGAGAGTAATTAGCGATTCTGTAATTTTTCAGAACCATCTAGTTATTGTAATCGGGTCTTCGATTTCGCCGACTGCGGCGGCGTGGAGGCGGTTGTTGATATCAATTCAGAGAGGATAAATTGAAAGACCGGGAATTTTTTCGAAGTGTTTTCTGTTGAGAGTTACTATGGTTCCTCCAATCTCCAATGTTGTTGCCGCAATAATATAATCAGGAACTTCGAGATTGGAAATAAAGTCCCTATAAATCTCACTAGCTTTTTCCCCAATATCCCAACTTAGATCAAGCAGTTGAAATAACTTAGTAATATCTAATATTTTTTTAATTACGTAAGAATCTGATGAACTTTTTCCGGAAAATAACTCAAATGCAACAATCGTAGGCAAATAAAGCTCTGTGTTATCTTTGTCCACAGTTTCTAGGAAATCATTCCACCGATTTCCACCTCTTAAATAATCAATCAAGATACTCGTATCAAAAACCAGCTTCATCTATTTCTTTGTAGCTCTTTTAGGCTTTACTAAACCTCTATCCCATCTTCCCAAAAAATTCGCGGCACCAGGCTTTCTTAGAGGATTATCCTTAGGATCATAATCTTTTAATATCCCGTGTGCATTATCCATTGCTTTTTTAAGTCCCGCCCAGTCAACTTTACTTTTTCTGGGAACTATCGCGGCAATAGGTTTGTTGTTCCTCTCGACTAAAATCTGAGTCCCCATAGAAACTTTTTCCAAAAGCTCAAAAAAGTTATTTCTCGCATGTGTTGCTGATACTTTTATTGTGTTCATGTTTCAAATTTAACACCTAATGTACATCTTGTCAACAGGAATACTTGTCATATAGGTCAGTTGTGTAATCCAAAAAAGTCTTTAGCGGGTTACTGTAATCGGGTCTTCGATTTCACCAACGGCTGCGGCATGGAGACGATTGTTGACGTCGACATAAATGGTATAGCCTGTATCGGCGTCGGTTCCTTTAACTCCTGTAGCAACAAGCCTTGGGTCTTTGGGCAATTCGGCCATGTAAACCGGGACTATTTCCTCTCCTACCGCTCCTGCGCCCGCCAAATCAAAGCACCCAACCCCGTTTCCGATACACGTTGCTGATGACGGAAAATTGCTCGTTGCGGGATTTCCATCCGTGTCCGGCAAGTCGCCGCTATGCTCGGATGAATACTGCAAGATCACAGACATGATTGCCACCAAGTCGCTTTGGCGCTGGGTGTCGCGAGCTTTACCCAATTGCCTTTTCGGATTTACCGCAACTATCAATGTTGTTGATAAAATCGCAATAATAGCGATAACTATTAAAAGTTCCATCAGGGTAAATCCCGCCTCGCGTCGCGAGGAATTTCTAATTTCTAATTTCCAATTTCTAATTATTTTCATTTTATCTAACTTCCAAGGGTATTGTTTGTTTTTGAAAACCATATTTATGTGCCTCGTCCAGCTTTTCTTCATTAACATTAACGCTACTTTCCAAATCGCTTTGTTTCAATTCATAAGCAACAAGGTAAGCCGAAAATACGCTTTTAAAAGTTATTATAACAAGAGCAGCCATCAAAATAAGGATAGCTACAAGTACCAAATAAAATTTATCTATTTTTTCCCACTGAATTTTCATCATAGTATAAAAAGATACCGTACTTAAATACTATTATATTTTCATCGATTTCTTGCTCTTCTTCAAGTTTAACTCCCGGCTGGACTTTGGGTTTTCCGGCTTCAACTTTTGCTGCTCTGAATAGATAAGGTAATCCATCTATTCTCTGCAGATCGGAATCGATTTTCTCCCAACTTCCTTGAAGTTCTATGACAACAGGAATTCCGAAACTCCCTGTTTTATCTTTAATAGCTTGTTGATTAGCAAATGTTATGCTTTTAATTGTTCCGTTTTCATTTTTAATCTTTTCCAAATCATTCACGAAGTCAACCACTCCGGAATCATTGACAAAAAGGGATGATAGTTCGTCGGCTTTAACTTTCGCCGACGCTATCTTGTCGAATTGATATGATACGCTTTCCTCATTTTTAATTGCATCAATTCGAATATCTTTTAATTCCTTGGCTTTGTCTGGAAAACGCAGAAGTATAATTACCAGTAAAATTACTAAAATAAGATTTATTATCCCCAAGATCATATCTTTCAAAGCAAGGGGCAGCTTGCGTTTAGTTTCTTCCGTATCTTCTTCAAGTAACAAGATATTATCCTGCACCTTGGGTAAAGGCTTTGCAACTTCCGGCTTTGCAATTACTTTTTCGGGTGGTATTTTCCTGACAGGCGGTAATGAGGGAGTTTTTTCATTCTCCTCGGGAGGAAGCTCCTTCATCTGGGTGAGATACTTATCTATATATTTTTCGGATTTTGTTGCTTTGGCTGCCATATTATTTAACAACTTCCTGAGTTGGCTTGGGTTTAGCTTCTTTGTTAGTCACGGCAATAGGAACATAAGAGAATCTAACTTGAAAATCCAAATTCGTATCTTTTTCAAAACTAGATATGGGTATTGAAATGGCTGTTATATCGGAATTGCCTTCCAATTTTTGTTTAAATTCGATTAAACTTTCTCTATCCTGAGCTTCACCTGATATACTTATCTCGCCTTTATCGAGATCGAGTCCCCACGAAACTATTTTTACCTTAGACGGTTTAACTTTATAAACATCATTAAATATCTTTTGCGGCAAGACCGATATCTTTTTCACCGACAAAACTTTTTCAGAAATTGAATTTATATCTTTGACATCCGCTGTCGCTTTTTGACGCTCCAAGGCAATCGGACTCGATTGATTTTGAATCTTCATTTCATTTAACTGCTGCATCATCCAAAGATATGCTCCCAGGGTGATCAAAAAAGACGTCCAGACAAAAAGTGTTACTGTCAAAGTTAATCCCCAAACCTGCAACCTTAAATTTTCATGCTTGTATCTTTCAACCAATCCTCCCGGCAACAAATTCAAGGAAGCCGGGTCTGAAGGTTCCGCCGGTTCCTGCAATTGCTGGCTTAATGGAATTGCATATTCTTGAATTATCTTCTCGTCTCCCATAATTCCGGGCTTTATGGGTGTCACTTTTAACTTAAACTGCTCGCTTAATTTTTGAGGCAAACTGCTGTCCATTAATCCTCCGACCAATATATTTTCGGTCTTGATGTTTTTATAATGCGCCACCATTCTAACCGCTGTTCTGATAATTTCCTTGCCGTCATTGCCACGAACCACAGAGCTACCTATTATCTTTTCCTTTTGAGAAATTACTAAAACTGTTTCAGTAAGATTTTGATAAACTATAAGAGCTCCTTCCTGAATATCTTTCGTCAATCTAACTAAACATATTGAAGGAGTTTCAACGCTTAGCGGGAAAAGCCCTGCGTTTTCAGCAGCTTCGACAAAATCTGATAAAATTTGCTTCTCGACTGCAACAATTAACACTTCATAGCCGCTCAAATCTTTATTAACTATTTTCCAATCCATCTCCATATCTTTTAACGCTGACGGTAAGTACTCCTGCGCTTGCCATACGACGGCTTCATTTAACTCGGATAAACTGAGTTTGGGTATTTTAAAAAACTTGGTAAACGTAGAAAATTCAGGTAATATAATTCCTACGGTCTTTTCTCTCAAGCGGAGCCTTATCCACAATTCCTGAAGTAATTGAGTAAGTTTACTAACATCGGACACCCGATAATTTTCGATAAGACCCTTCGGCAGCTCAATCGAAGCAAATGCTCTAAGTTTTCTCTTATTAGAGGATAGCTCGGCTACCAAAAGTCTATCCGCTAAAAAGTAGAGCGAAACGAATGATTTTTTAAACATGGCAGGCAGTTTTATTATTGCAGATGGTATACTTAATATCAATCATCGATGTCACCCCTGCTCAAAAAAACTAATTTTAGTGGACAAATGCTTCTCGCAATATTAATTGCTGTTGCAGTCTTTGCAATACTAACCCATGCAATATTTACATTAATTGCTTCATCTTTCGATCTGGTTTCTTTTAATAAAGCAAGGATTACTGCCAGACACTTGGCTCAAGAAAAGATCGAGCTTATTCGAAATCTTCCCTATACAGATGTTGCGACGATCGGCGGAGTTCCAAACGGCACATTAATTCCCCAAACCGAAACCATATCCAGAAATGGCCTGAATTATGCCGTAAAAACCAGTATTATTTTTATTGATGATTCTACCGATGACAGCGCCCCGGCAGACACATCCCCTGAAGATTATAAAAGAGTACGAGTTGAAGTAGGTTGGGAAGGATTAGCGGCCTCAGGTAGAAATCCCGTTCTACTTATTACGGATATCTCGGCAGAGGCAACCGCCAGCATAGAAGGGGGTTCATTAGTAATACAGGTAGTTGACGCAAACGGAAACCCTGTGTCCCAAGCTAACGTTGCTATTGTGTCAAGCGGAATTAGTCCTGCAGTTAATTTATCAACTCAAACGAATTCCGAAGGAATAGTAACGATACCCGGAATGACCCCCTGCATTGAGTGTTATCAGATAACAATAACAAAAGCTGGTTTCTCTACAGACAGAACTTATTCTAATTCGGAAGTCACTAATCCCATAAAACCTCGTGCCAGTATATTTTTGGACGATGTTTCTCAAGTGAGTTTTGCAATTGACGAGGTCGGGGCGCTTGCAATATCCTCAGTTGATTCCAGGGAAAATAACTTTTCTCCGCTAGGTTCAGTATCTTTCATATTGCACGGAAACAAAATAATCGGTACCGATGCGTATGCACAGCCTGTATATAAATACGATGAAAATTTAACCACTAATGGCTCCGGTAACTTAAATTTATCCAATATGGAATGGGATGTTTATCTTGTCGAAATGCCCGGTTCAACCAGTTATGATATTTCAGGAACTTCTCCCCTTTTGCCTCTAAACCTTGTGCCCGCCGGGTCTCTAACTTTCACCTTTGCTGTTTCAGGTCACACAACTCACAGCCTTTTTCTGACTGTAAAGAACTCATCTCAAAGTTTGATAGCCTCGGCATCGGCCCGACTTTATGACGACGGAGGATTCGAAGAAATAAAAGAAACAGGAACGGATGGTAATCCGGATCATGGGCAAGCATTATTTTCTAATTTAATAGAAGATGCATATCACCTGGAGGCAACTGCTTCCGGATACCTTAACTTTAATCAAGACTTTGACGTTTCCGGTACAACAAAAATTGACGTTGTAATGACACCAGAGTAATGAAAAAAATTGGAAATTGGAAATTGTCCACCAGAGGTGGATCGTCCTCTGGACGAGAAATTGGAAATTCCTCGCAAAGCGAGGCAGGATTTACTTTGATAGAGGTTCTTGTTTCTTCAGCAATATTGGTAATCTTAGCTATGGGGTTTTTAAGTATACAATATGTTTTAAGTCAAAATCAGGTAAGTGCATGGAGAAATTACTTATCAATAGAAAGTGCCAATGTGGCGATGTCGGCAATTGTGCATGAACTAAGAGACGCGAGAGCCTCCGATATCGGAAGCTACACTTTGGAAGTCGCAAATGACCAAGAGATCATCTTTTATTCTGACTATGATTACGACGGAGTGGTTGAACGAATAAGATATAGTTTAAGCGGATATAACTTAACAAAAGGTATAGTTGAGCCTAGCGGATCACCGCTTTCATATCCGCTTGCAAGTGAAAAAACAAAAGTCGTTTCGGATATTGTACAAAACGCTACTCAACCGATTTTTTATTACTACAACTCGGATTGGCCTAGTGACACCACAAATAATCCGCTTACAGCATCCGATAGAATTGCAGAAACACGTCAAGTTAAAATAATATTAATAACGAATGCCGATCCGGATGATACAAAAAACGATTACGTCTTGGAATCTGATGTAAGATTAAGAATGCTTTATTAATATGAAAGGAACTATTACACCGGCTCTTTTGGTTATAGCCAGCGCTTTTATTATTGTCATCTACGGGCTACTGTTTATCTTATCCCTGCAATTTGATTTTTCGCAAAGACAAATTGCCCAAGATAAAGCGCTTCATATAGCAGAAGCCGGGATAAATTATTACAGGTGGCATTTAAGCATAGATCCCGAAGACTTCACTGACGGAACAGGTAACCCGGGTGTAGCATATGTGCATGACTATAAAGATCCACAAGGGGATATTATAGGTCAATTCTCTCTGGAAATTGAACCCCCCTCCGAGTCTTTCCCGGTCGTGACGATTACCTCAACAGCCTGGGTCACGCGTTATCCAAAAGTCAAACGTAGCGTCGAGGCTCAGTACGGAAGAGTTATCCTTACCAGATACGCTTTCTTACACAACTCCAATATGTGGTTCGGAAATAGCATAACCGTAACCGGACCTGTTTTTTCCAACGGAGGAATTAGACAAGACGGAAAAAATACATCAACTATTGAGTCGGCAAAAGAAACCTATACCTGCGGACTTGAGTCCGGCTGCGATGATCCAGAAGAAAAACCCGGTGTCTGGGGAAATGGTGAACTAGATGAATTGTGGGATTTTCCTATAAATCCAATTGACTTTGACAGTATAAAAGTAGATTTTAACGAAATGCGCATGTCAGCTCAAAATGAAGGATTATACCTTGATGCATCGGGTGGTCAAGGATATCACTTGGTTTTTACCGCAGACGGGAATGTGTCGGTTTATAATGTGGCTGGAACTTCTCCAATCAAGGTACCTACTCGATAGCGTCAACTCCAATTTTTTTTATTGAAGATAATGTCTGGGTTAACGGAGTAGTTAACGGCAAAACAACTGTAGCCGCGGCACGTTTTCCACTGGGAACTTTTAATGCAAATATTTGGATAAAGGATGATCTAACCTACCTGGCAAAAGACGGAAACCACAAGCTTGGGCTGGTCGCAGAAAAAGATATTATTTTTACCCGCGACGTACCCGAGTATTTTGACCTGCATGGAGCATTACTTGCGCAAAACGGAAGAACAATAAGACATCATTACAACTATTTTGGCTGCAAGACCGGCGGCGGCTCTAGTCAAAAAAATGAGTTTAACTTTTATGGTTCACTTATCAGTAATCAAAGAAGTTATTGGAACTTTTCAAGCGGCCCTAAGTCTCCGGCATCCGGTTTTGTAAAATCGACTTTGGAGTACGATTCCACCAACTTTAATGAACCGCCGCCATACTTCCCCGCTTACGGAGGTTATAATTTCCTATCATGGAAGGAAATAAGACCGAATTAACGAAGACATACCGTACCGTCCACAATAGATGGTTTATCGTCTCCCGCGGTTGATGCGCAAGCTTCAACATAAGGATCGCTTCGCAAAAATACATCGCTAACTTTTTGCCTCTCACTAACCTCGAACTCTTTATCAAAATAGTCACCTAGATCTTCCTGATTAGGTAAACTATCAGATTTTTTTTGCCCATCTTCAACAACATCTGATTCTTTACCCTTAAAATTTAATAAACCAAAAATTATAACTATAATACATACAAATAAAGCCAGAGATGCAAAAACAAAAAGATAAGGATTGTCTATGGTTCTTGTTTCGGTATTCTTTTTCTTCCTCATGCTAAAAACCCTCCTGAAGACCGCCGACAATCGAGTATATTGGAGTGATCATTATCACGACCATTGCACCCACGGCAACACCGATAACAAGCATAAGAAGTGGTTCCAAAAGAGCGGTCGCGCGCTTTAAACTATAGTCCACTTCGAGTTCATAAAAAGTAGCCAATTCTTCCAAAACTACTTCCAGACTTCCCGTTTTTTCACCTGCTCTTATTGTTTGGGTCATTGTCACCGGGAAAGATCGTTTTTGTTTTGTCAGGATTTCGGCTAACGATTCGCCTTTAGAAACGCTCTCGCTAAACAATTTGGCTTGTTTTTTTAGATGTGGTTGCTTTAATACATCCGACGAAACATCCAATGCAACCATAATAGGTACACCGGATTTGAGCAGTGTCGAGAGAGTTCTGGCAAATCGCGCAGTGTCTAATTGATCCATCACCTTGGATATCACCGGCAGTTTGACTACAAACGAAAAAATGACGGTTCTTGTAGATTTTATTAAAAAAAGTAATATAACGACAAAAATAACCGCAAAAAAAGCCCCGAAAGTTGCGGCCATGTTATCCCCCACGGTTTTTCCGAACCCGAGTACAAATCTTGTTAAGGGGGGTAATTCAACATTCAATGACAAGAAAACATCGCTCATTTTGGGCAAAACAAAACCGAGCATTACACCCGCATTACCTATCATGGCAGCAATAATTATGGCCGGATACATCATCGAGCTTTTGACCTTTTGAGACAGTTCATAAGAAGCAAGCATTTGACGAGCCAAATAATCAAACGATTTTTCCAAAGTACCGGATTCTTCACCGGCCTTTACCATAGTCAAAAAAACCGCGTCAAACTCTGCCTTGTACTTGGCAATTACCGTCGAAAGATTTTCACCTTTTCGTATATGAAAAAGAATGTCAAATAATACCTCCTGAAGTTTTTTACTTTGGGTTTCCTGGCGTAGAATGTCAATTGCCTCAGGAAGCGGTAGGCCGGCTCGAAGCATGGTGGCCATAAAACGGCAAAAAGCGGCTTTTTCTGAAACCGAAATCCCGCCGCCGAAAAGGTTAATTCCTCCTTTTTTCGAGAGACTTTTAATAGTTAAAATCGTAAGATCGTTTGATTGCAAAAAGGCAGATGCCTCTTTTTTGTTTGCAGCTTGAACGACATCTTCAATAATTTTACCCGCTTTATCTTTGGCTTTATATTTATAAATCGGCATTTTTTAGCTTTCTCTAACCGATCTTATAACTTCTTCGATAGTCGTCAGACCTGATGACACTTTATCCAATCCATCCTGAAGCATGATTACCATGCCGTCTTCTACCGCAGCTTTTTGTATATCTTCGCTGGTTGCTTTTTGGGTAATCATCGTTCTTATTTTTTCGTTCACAGCCAAAGCTTCATATATACCTATTCTTCCTGTGTAGCCTTTTTTATTACATTTATCACACCCTTCTCCTTTATAAAATTTATGATCCTTTAAATCTACATTTAGATCTTTAGATAATTTTTTTCGGATCACCTCATCCGGACTATATTTGGTAATGCACGAGTTACAAATCTTCCTGACCAGTCTTTGTGCAATAATTACATTCACTGTTGAAGCAAGTAAAAAATCCTCTGCTCCCATATCCAAAAATCGGGGAATTGCTCCTGCTGCAGTATTTGTGTGTAAAGTTGACAACACCAAATGTCCTGTGAGCGCCGAATGTATTGCTATTTCCGCAGTTTCTTTATCACGAATTTCCCCTACCATAATAATGTCGGGGTCGTGACGCATAAGTGCTCGAAGTCCGGTTGAAAACTCAACTCCGGTTTTTGGATTTACCTGAATTTGAGTAACCCTGCTGATAGCATATTCAATAGGATCCTCAATTGTACAAATCTTTACCTCAATGGTGTTTAATATGCTTAATATTGAATAAAGAGTCGTGGTTTTGCCTGAACCTGTTGGACCAGTTATCAAGATCATTCCGTGGGGTTTAGTAATATTTTCGCGTATTATTTCAAGGTTATGGCCGATAAGACCAAGCTCTTCAAGGGAAAGGGCACGGTTAGACTCCTGTAAAAGTCGCATTACTACGTTTTCGCCATAAAATCCAGGAATAATTGAAATACGCAAAGATACGACTTCATCATCTAACAAAAACTTGTGTCTTCCATCCTGAGGAATTCGATGTTCGTCGATTTTCAGATTTGATAGAATTTTAATACGTGCAACGAGTGCTGCATCAACGCCACGAGGAAATTTAACAATATCCCGTAAAACCCCATCTATACGGAATCTAACCACAACCTCTTCCTCCTGAACTTCGATATGAACATCGGATGCGCGCTCTGATACAGCGAATCCTAATATAGTTTCCAGCGTCTTGATAATCGGAACCTTTTCGGCTGCTTTTGCTAAATCTTCTTCATCTCCGGTTTCTATCTTTTTTATATTCTCGGAAATCACCTTTTCGAAATCTTCCTTTATGCCTTTTTTATATTGACCCAAAGCTTTTACAATATCAGGGTGGGTTGCGTAAAAAGGTTCAATTGTTAATCCCGTATGGCGCTTGGCAAACTCTAAAGCTTCAAAGTCATCGGGATTTTCCATCGCCAACTTCAATTTATCTGCCTCTTTAGCAAAAGGTACTATCCTATACACTCGCGCCATCTTCTCCGGAACCAAAGCTAAAATCGCGTTATCAATATTCAGGCGACGGATGTCCGCGTAAGCAACTGAATAATGCTCGGCAACCAACTTCCCAACCGTATCTTCATTAATAAGACCCCGGAAAATTAATACATCCAGTAAATCTTTATTGAGCTCACTTGCGGTTTTTGCGGCCGAATCAAAATCGGATTCCTGAACAAACCCGGAACCGACAATTATTTTCTTGAGGATTTCAGCTGTTAACTTCATGGGCAGAATATAAAATCATTATAACAGTTTCGAAAAAACCCTGCACTTTCGTAAGTTCTAAATCCAATCGCAACCCCCTAGAGTAAAATATCTAGCTTCAAGGGGGTGAAGACACATAAAACATAGAAAGATACAAGATTTTGAAAG
>Ga0075719_112_pt1 | contig 45576 bp, 50 predicted proteins | sample RifGroB1_FD_67780 | JGI IMG/M metagenome (GOLD analysis project Ga0075719, IMG submission 67780) | Microgenomates (Woesebacteria) bacterium GW2011_GWB1_38_8
TTTACAATAATTTAAGAGTACACGAATCATTAGGACTAAAAACACCATCGCAGATTATTGGGATGGAACTAAAAGTCTAATATGTGTGTGACCTGAACAAAGAGTGGCTATTTGGGGTTTGGACTGATACAATAGCAGTCTGTCGGTAAAAACCTGTTGCCTCAGGTTTTTTTGTTGGAAATAAATATGCAGGACAAAATCAGAAATATAGCAGTTATTGCTCACGTTGACCACGGAAAAACCACCCTGATCGACGCAATGCTCAAACAAACCCACACGTTCCGGGAAAACCAGGAAGAGATGGGTATGGAGCGGATATTGGACAGTAATGACCTGGAAAGGGAGCGTGGAATTACTATTTTGGCAAAAAACTGTTCTATTACATATAAGGGGGTAAAAATAAACATAATTGATACGCCGGGGCACGCGGATTTTTCGGGTGAAGTAGAACGGACCTTGAGCATGGCTGACGGAGCACTGTTGATAGTCGATGCTCAGGAAGGGCCGATGCCACAGACCAGATTTGTACTGAAAAAAGCACTTGAGCTAAACCTGAAAATAATCGTTGTTATTAATAAAATCGACAAAAAATATGCCCACGTTGATGAAGTCGTAAAAAAGGTCGAAAGCTTATTTTTGGAGCTTGCAAAAACTGATACTCATCTGGATTTTTCAATTCTTTATGCTATAGGACGCCGTGGAGTTGTATATACTCAAGAACCCTCCGATGTAAATCAAGGCGGTGATGTGATCCCACTTCTGGATATGATCGTGTCAATTATTCCTCCTCCACAGGGAGACGCGACAAAAGTTTTTAAAATGTTAATTTCTTCCATTGATTATGATCCGCATTTCGGACGAATCGCCATCGGAAAGATTGCTCAGGGAAAAGTAAATGTAGGACAGAAAGTAATTCTTACCACATCAGCGCAAAAGATATGGAAGGTGGAAAAAATAATGACTGCAAAAGGACTTGCGAAGGAAGATACAAATCAAGCCGAAGCGGGTGATATTGTTTATATTTTCGGAGTAGACAATGTGCAAATAGGCCTTACAATTTCCGATCCCTCCGATACAACCTCGCTTCCCGCCTTTTCTATTAGCGAACCGACCCTGCATATTGTAATGGGACCCAACACTTCCCCTTTTGCCGGACACGAAGGAACATATACTACATCCCGGCAAATCGGTCAACGACTTGAAAAAGAGCTGGAAAGTAACCTCAGCCTAAAGGTCGAATTCCTAAATAACGGAAAATTTAAAATTTCCGGAAAGGGAGAGTTGCATCTGGCAGTTCTTTTGGAAACCCTAAGGCGCGAAGGATTCGAAATGGAAGTCGGAAAACCTGAAGTAATTACAAAACTAATAGGCGGGGTAAAAAGCGAACCCATTGAAGAGGTAGACATTATTGTTCCAAATGAATTTGTAGGAGTAATTACCCAGGAGTTGGGTAAACGCCAGGGAATGTTGGAAAAAATGGAAAGCCTGAACGAAAGCGAAACAGAGTTTATATATACAATTCCCACAAGAACGATAATCGGACTAAGAAGTCTATTATTAACTCAAACCAAAGGAACCGTAATTTTTTCTTCCGTTGTAATAGGCCATGAACCAGCCGGCAAAGCCCTTTCAAAGACAAGGCGCGGTGCATTAATATCCGCAAACGACGGTGAAACTCTTGCTTATGGTCTTCAAAATGCCCAAGGAAGAGGAGTCACTTTTGTCGAGCCCGGAACAACTGTATATGAGGGAATGATAGTCGGGGTAAATTCGAAAGACGAGGATATTAACCTTAATGTCTGTAAAGGCAAGAAGTTGACAAACATGCGCTCGAAAGCGTCGGATGGAATTATCCAATTGGTACCGGCTATAATCCTGAGTATCGAACAGTCGTTGGATTTTTTGGAGAGTGATGAGCTTTTGGAAATTACTCCGGTTTCGATACGCCTGAGAAAAAAGCAGCTTACCGAGTTGGAACGCAAACGCATGAAACACGCTACAGCCAAGTTTGAATATCTATCATTAGCCTAATATTTGGCTAAATCTTTAATAATTTCGTCCGTATGTCCCGCGGGGTTAACTTTTGGATATATTTTCTCAATAATACCTTCAGGATTTATTAAAAATGAAGTCCGCTTGGCAAATATAAGCCCGTCTGTACCGTATTTTGAGATGGTCTTTTTATTGGGATCGGAAAGAAGAGTGAACGGTAGATTATATTTATTCGCAAATTTATTGTGAATTTTGACGTTGTCCCCGCTTATGCCGACTATTTGGATTTTATCTTTTAGTAAAGAGAAATTATCACGAAAACCGCATGCTTCTTTTGTACATCCGGGAGTAAAATCCTTTGGGTAAAAATATATAAGTAGCCACTTTCCCTTATAATCCGAAAGACTATGTATTTTTCCGTCTTGGCCGGGAAGCTTAAAACCCGGCGCTTTATCACCCGCCATTAGTTTCATAATAATTAATTCTACTCTTTTTTAATATATAACATTAATTATTAACGATTAATCCGGTTGCATGGATATTACTCGGCATAGGAGCCTCAGTTTTGTAGGCTGGGTTGTGGTATCAACAATGAGTAAGAAGTAAGTTGTAGGATGTACGTTGCAGGTTGTAATAAATACTATTTAAGAATTGAAAAGTTTTTTGTAGATTTCATAATTTTCATCATTAAAGCAGACGAAAATTACTTTTTCTATTATTGAACTTTTTAAATATTCTCTGACTGTTTCTATCGCGATTCTTGCCGCTTCTTCTTTAGGATAACTGTAAATTCCGGTTGAAATATTAGGGAAAGCGATTGTCTTTAATCCTTTTTCTTCGGCGAGCTTCAAACTATTTAGGTAGCACTTTCTTAAAAGTTCGGCTTCGTTTTTACCCTTCCGGGTATGAGATCCTCTGGATCGGAGACCACCCATCCACATCCACACGGGTCCGACCGTATGAATTACATATTTTGAAGGGAGATTATAAGCCCTAGTGATCTTCGCTTCACCCGTCTCACACCCTCCAAGAGTCTTGCATTCTTCCAGAAGTTTCGGTCCTGCTGCACGGTGAATGGCAGCGTCTACACCCCCACCCCCAAGAAGAGTCTTATTGGCTGCATTTACCATTGCATCAACTTTTTGCAGGGTAATATCGCCTTTGATCAACTGTATTCGATTTTTTACTTCCAAGATGTTTGAACTCCCAAAATTACTAATAGCTTCTCTTTAAAGTCATTGCTGTAGTAACGTAAAAATAAGAAAAGGAAATTACTGTAAATGCGTGATAATAATTTTTCAATACTAAGTAAAATACAGCACTTAATAATAAAATAATAATAGTATCATTTCTTCCAACTTTATCATCGGAAATTCGACCTTCTAAATCATCTATCTCCCAACCCTGAGCGATATATAATATTACCGTTAAATATGCAACCGACCTAATTAACAAAATTAATATAATAAGCGAGTTTATATTTAGAATCAATATTGGTTCCTGTAAAAAAATTTCATAAGCCGACAATCCAAATACGATTAAACTATATAAATAAAAATAGATAAATATTAACCTGCTTCCGAAAATACTTTTACGGTTTTGACTAAAGACATTTGATACTCCAGTTATTGTAGGAATTATGATTAATATAACCAAAACCATACAGAAAACGAAAAAAATAAATCCTTTACTATTTTGTGGTTCCAATAAATTTGCCGAGTAATTTCTTATGGCATAAATATTATTAATAAAAAGAATATATAAGAGTATCAGAAGAGTAAAAATATCAACTTTATAAATTTTCGGAAAGATTAGGTCGAGAATTATATTTTTTAGTTTAGCAATCACTAAATTTATCTTACCCCTTAGAACCTGCATTATAAATAGCTATCAAATTAAGCTATTCTTCCGAAAAGATTGCGCAGCTCTACCTTAGCATCCTCGAGAATCCTCTTTCTTTCCGGAGGAAGTTTTTTGCCTGCACGGTTTATGTAGAAATTAAGCATGCTCATGGCGGATTGAAAAGGAGTACCTTTTCTCCTAAGACTTTCTTCGGCTGAACTTTTTAAAGAAACTGCAATCCTTTCCGGGTCGTCCCAAGTAAAGACTCCTTCTTCCAGATCCAGCGCAATTGAATGCTTAGTAACCTCATCCGACCAGTTTTTCTTTTTCATTTCTTGACTTTGAAATTATTATAGTATATTTTGATAGGATGGAAAACGATAACCAGCAGGTTAACCAAACATCAACCCCTGAGGTAAAAACTAAATCCAACAAAGCTCTTTGGATAACAATAGGATTAGTACTTTTATTAGTAGCTATAGGCGCCATTACCTATTTTTCTTTATCCGCTGCAAGCAAAAATGTTAGACCTACTCCTACTCCGCCTACCCAAGTACCTGAAATTACTGAAGTTGTCCCAACTGAAGAACCTACACCTACCAGCTCATCTATCTCGGCAACACCGAAAGTATCATTGACACCAACAGCCAAAATAACAACTAAGCCATCTCTTACTCCAACCAGCACCCCTAAACCAACAACACCTCCAATTCAATATTGATCATTTGAAGCGGACCGGAATTGTGAGCTCTTCACTATTCTCGGATAATCCTGAGGAGTTTGCATTTTTCAAAATCAAATTACCTTTTGAAACCGATGGCTTTTCAAACGTTATAGTAGTGGAAAACGGCACGAAATCTTCGGTCATCCACTCCCCCTCTGCCTCGGCGATAGAGCTTGTCAGACCCTCACCATTTTCAGCAACAAGTTCTACAGGAAACTGAGCTTCAAAATACCATGTACCCCTGGCCTGACCCGTTACAGTCAAAGGACTCGTAATATTTTGTCCCGGTCGAGGACTTGAAACGGAAATAAAATCAATTACCTCAAATTCGTTGCCGATATCTTGGGTAAACGACTTGCCGTCGGGAGTCCTGCATTGCGCGGGATAACTTTCTAAAACCAAATAACCTGCTTTTTCACACTCCTCAAAGTTGGTGACAGTAACATTACTACCATTGCCCAGGTAATAAATCATACTTAATCCAATTAATAATATTAAGACCGTAATAAAAATAATTACTACTTTTTTCATATCATAATTTTGCAGCGTTTATCCTAATAATTTTATCATCTCCCGATTTTGAGCTTCCACGACCATCACGATTGCTGGTCGACACGTACAAAAACCCATCAGGTCCCGCCACCACTTCTCTCAAACGACCAAATTCACCTTTAAAATACGTTTTCATGTTCGCGGAAGTTCCAGAAACAGTTATCTGATAAAGAGCTTGTCCGCGAAGACCTGCGAAGTAAAACTTCCCCCCTAAGTACGCCAGACCTGCCGGTGCCCAGGTATCTGTGCGACCGGATTCTGTTATAGGTATTTCCATCCCCGACTTTGTTTGAGATCCGCGGATTTCCGGCCAGCCGTAATTTCTGCCTATTTCAATCCGATTAAACTCATCATTACCGGTTTCAAGTCCAGAGGGTCCGTGTTCGGTCTCCCACAGGTTTTCGTCATTGTCCCACGCAATTCCTTGCGGATTTCTATGCCCGTATGAATAAACTCTATTGCCGAAAGGGTTTCCGGAAGCCGCGGTTCCGTCATCATTTACCCGTAGTATTTTTCCTGCAAGTGCATTTTTATCTTGGGCTGAGGAAGGAACTTGAGCATCCCCTGTTGTGATATATAGCAATTTGTCGGGACCGAACTTAATTCTTCCCCCGTCATGATTCGGCGCACCCGCTATTTTATCTACTATGATTTTTTCATCCCTTAAAACATCTCTATCATAGCTATATCGGACTACACGATTCAGAGTATTATCACCAACTCCGGCATAAGTATAGTACAAATAAACAAAGTTGTTGTTCTGAAAATCCGGGTGCAGTGCTATACCTTGAAGTCCGCCTTCTCCGGTTTGCCTGACGGCGGATATTGTAACTACAGGTTGTTGCCGCAATTCGCCGTCTTTTGAAACAAAACGTACTCTTCCTGCACGTTCCGTAACCAGCATTCCGCCTTCAGGCAGAAAAGCCAAAGCCCAAGGGACTTCAAGTCCTTCTGCAACAACACTTACTTTCGCAATATCCTCAGCTGTTTCTGAAGGTTCGGAACCTGTTATACTTTGTAGTGGAACTTGAGTAGCTTTATCTTCAGTTTTTGGAGACTGTGTTTCTTTTACTTTCCCCCGGTAAAACAACAGGACTAATACCACCAACATAATCACTAAAAGAAGTGCGGGAAATATAAATCCCTTTCTCATCCATCTATTGTATCAGATCGTCTGACATCAAATTTAATTGATCATCGAAAATACAACATTAAATTTAATTATATTTACAATTTGTACAGCACCTTTTCAGCTTTTTACACTTTTGCAATGTAAAAATGCAAGGTTCTGAACTATTTTCAATAATATTTCAGGTTCTTATCAGTTTTCGGATATAATATCTACTTAATGAGAGTGCTTATAATTGAGGACGAACATAAAATTGCCAATTCTATTAAAAAAGGGTTGGAACTTGAGTCTTTTACAGTTGACGTCGCTTATGACGGAGAACAAGGCTTCGATCTTGTTTCCACCGAACCCTACTCTGTTGTGATACTTGACCTGATGTTACCGAAAATGGATGGTGTTACTTTATGTAAAAAATTACGCCAGGAAGGAAACCATACTCCGATTTTAATGCTCACGGCAAAGGGACAGCTCGAGGATAAAGTGCAAGGTTTAAATTCAGGAGCCGATGACTATTTAGTTAAACCTTTTGCTTTTGCAGAACTTCTTGCTCGAATCAAGGCACTTACTAGAAGGCCGCAAAAGGCAGTAAACCAAGTACTTGAGGTTCGCGATTTAACATTAGATACTCAAAACTATATCGTAAAAAGGAACGGTAAGACAATCGATCTTTCAAGGAAGGAGTTTGCATTGTTGGAATTTCTGATGCTTCATCCGGAAAAAATATTAACCAAAGATGCGTTAATTCAAAACGTGTGGAATTATGATGCTGACATCTTACCCAATACTGTCGAAGTCTATATCGGATACTTGCGGAAAAAAATTGACAACGCCTTCCCTAAAAGTAAACCATTAATATATACAGTGAGGGGGTTTGGATACAGAATAGGTTAATTTTCAATTTACTAATTTACAATTTTCAATAAATTACCAATTTTTAAATTTTCAATATTAACTCATTAAAAATTCATTAGAAATTATGAATTAGAAATTTATAAAAGCATGTTTCACTCAGCACGGATTAAATTAACTCTCTGGTATCTGGTCATTATTATGATTGTATCGGGCTTTTTTAGCCTGATTGTTTATCGTGGTTTTACAAAGGAACTCGGTCGCGGATTCAGATTTCAAGCGCTTCATTCTCCCGAGAGAAGAATCGTTGTACAAGAGCGCAATGGATTTATGCGTATTTTACCTTTTCTTATTTATCCAGATGAAATACCTCCTGAAGAATTCATTGAAATTATTAACTTAGCAAAAAAACGTTTCGCTTCACAATTACTAATCATAAACGGTGGGATTTTGATATTAGCCGGGACCGCGGGATATTTTTTGGCAGGAAAGACACTTCGACCCATTGAAGTGATGGTGGAAAATCAAAAACGCTTCGTGGCCGATGCATCACACGAACTTCGCACTCCCCTAACCTCTATGAAAACCGAAACAGAGGTTGCGTTAAAAGACAAACGACTAAAGACTAGCGACTTGAAGAAATTATTAAAAAGCAATTTAGACGAAGTAGACAAGATAAAATATTTCACCGACCATCTTTTGTCTCTGAGTCGATATGAAGCTAATAGTAATGATATACAAATGGAAAAGGTAGATTTATCGGAAGCTGCTAGGCAAGCAATTGAAAGAAATTTGTTTCAAGCAAAAGAGAAAGATATTGAAATAAAAGATAAATTGTCGGAGGTGGTTGTCAAAGGAAATCCTCAAAGTTTGGCCGAACTTTTTTCAATTCTTATTAATAATGCGATCAAATACAGTAATACAAGTTCAAGTTTAAGTCTAAGTACAAGAAAAAACAAAAAGCAGGCAATAATAGAGATTATAGACGAAGGTGTCGGTATTGCGGAAAAAGATATCCCTCACATTTTTGACAGATTTTACAGAGTAGATTCCTCGCGCAGTAAAACCAAAGCAGATGGATATGGCTTAGGACTTTCCATCGCAAAATCAATTGTCGATTTGCATAAAGGAGAAATTAAGGTTGAAAGCGGAGTCGGTAAAGGTTCTACTTTTAGGATTATTCTTCCTTTGTAAAAAAATTAATTATGTTGGAGCGCTAACGTCTCTACTGTGATAATACTTATTTAAAGTTTTTGAAATGGATGTAATTAATATTTTATATCTGCTGTCTTTTTTAAAATTCGCAAGACAACTTAACAATTCCTTGTACTCGTTATAATATTTTTCTTTAGTGCCGGACCTTAAATTGTAAATATAGCCTAACTTAATTAGATTAAATGCTTTTTGTTCTTTTTTTTCTGCGTACATTTTTGTATATAAAGACTCCCAAACTAGATTGATTAGTTTAACGTAAGTTCCTATTCCTGGTTTTTCTGCGAGCAGGTTTTGAATTACCTTATTCAAGTTATTCTCAACGTAGGATTCACGAAGAATTTTTCTTTCCAATGAGCCTAATATAGTTTCCTTTTCCCAAGAATTTATTACTGGTATTATTTTGATTTTATCGTTATCAAAGCTTAATTTAAGTAAATTGTTATTAAAAAGATATATTAGCGAGGAGAAGACAAGTATTTCGGTGGTTTTTTTATCGGTTTCATTAACAAAAAATAGCTTGTCCGATAAAGACATTTTCGGATAGTCTTTTTCAATCTCTTTCTGTAGTTCATCCATATAAATTAGTGCAATTTCTGAAAACATTAATGGGTTTATCATCTTAATTTAATAATAGCATCTCTTTAAGCCTTTTCTCAGAATAAATGCTTATATTATTTCTTAATGGGAGGCTTACAACTCCGAAGCCCGTTGGTAAAAGAGAATGCCCTCCTTCGCCAAGGCTACGGAAGGGTCGCCCACTACTGTTATTTAAGTTAAGGAGGGCGAAGGGTGGTGATAAATATGAATCATAAAATAAAAAGATACCTTATTCCTACAACTGCCATGTTGGGTTTAATTTTTATCGGACTTCTAAGTGTATCCTATGTCTCCGCGCAAGATTCAGGCAACTATCCGTCGATAGTTGCTAAAATTGCCGAGAAATTTAATTTAAACGAAGCTGATGTGCAGGCGGTTTTTGACGAAGAACGCGAAGCGCACTACGCCGACATGCAAGCCAGATGGTCCGAAAGACTCGACGATTTGGTTAATGACGGAAAAATAACAGCGGAGCAAAAACAGGCGATATTGGATAAACACGAAGAAATGCAGAATAAGATGGAAGAACTAAGAGATTTGGAACCTAAAGCGCGACGCGAAAAGATGCAAACTATGCATGAAGAGTTTAAAGCTTGGGCAGAAGGTGAAGGGATAGATTTGCCTTTAATTGGTCCAGTGGGTAGTGGTCACGGACACGGATTCAAAGCACTACATATGATGGGTGCTAATTAATAATTACAATTAGCATTCGCACGGGGGGTACCGTCTGGTACCCCCTTTCTTTTGGATTAAATTATGATGAATAACAACTTTCAGCTCCGTCTAAAACCACTATTCTTGACAAGTTGACAAGAAAATGTAAAATGAAAATATGAAAGTTTTAACTGTGGGCGAATTCAAAGCTAAATTTTCCGATGTAATAGCTGACATTCTCAAGGGTGACGAAGTGGCGGTTTCTTATGGCAAGAAAAAAGAGAAAATTGGCGTTATGGTTCCCTACAAAATTTACGAAAAGAAAAAGGTGAGGAAGTTGGGGATTTGGAAAGGTAAAGCCACAGTTAAATTCGCAAAAGATTTCAAAATGACAGATGAAGAATTTTTGAACTCCTAATTTGAATGGATTATCTTCTTGATACCCACGTTTTATTGTGGCATTTCGTGTTACCCAAGAAACTGTCGAACAACATAAAGACCATTCTGTTAGATTTAAAATCAAATATATTTATAAGTACAGTCTCACTTTGGGAGATTGCCTTAAAAGTGAGTATCGGTAAGTTAGACCTGAAAGGCAAGAACCCTGACGATATTCCAGAAGCAGCGAGAAGTTTGGGATTTAATTTTCTAAATTTAGACCCCCATACCGCAGCATCTTTCTACAAACTCCCAAGATATAAAAATAAAGATCCGTTCGACAGAATGCTCGCGTGGCAGGCTATAAACGAAAAATTTATTTTATTATCTAAAGATAAAGGATTTGATGACTACCAAAAAGAGGGACTCAAAAGGATTTGGTGATGTTCTTCAGGTTTTTCTCAGAATAGGGGTTTACAATTAAATATTCATGGGTAAAATAGTAACAATGGTCACGAAATATTTATTTCCAATAATTATTATTGCAAGCCTAATAACGTTAGGAATTTATACTTACTCTTCAAAGGTTAATAATGCTTCAGAAATAAAAACAGAGCTTACAGATAATCCAAATTTAAATTTTGAAGACGAGGGAGGTTTGGATATAACGGATAATTCCCTATCAATTGAGTCTTTGCGTAAAGGAGATTACCCCGGAAGTGATATTGCTATTGAACAAACTTTATCTCCCGGTTCAAATTACAAAAGATATATTGCTTCTTACAAATCCGAGGGTTTAAAAATTTACGGATTATTAACCGTTCCTGCTACAACGCCCCCGGAGCAAGGCTTTCCTGTAGTTATATTCAATCATGGATATATTTCTCCATCGGTCTATAAGACAACCGAACGGTATGTCGCATATCAGGACGCTTTTGCCAGAAATGGTTATGTAACTTTTAAATCGGACTACCGCGGGCATGGCAACTCCGAAGGTGCGGCAACTGGAGGATATGGTTCGAACGCTTATACTATTGATATCCTAAATGCTGTTTCCTCTATTAAGAAACTCAAAGATCCTGAAAGTCCTTCGGCAAGCTCAGGATCGATTGTCGACGCCAATCGAATTGGTATGTGGGGACATTCAATGGGTGGGTCGATTACTTTAAAGACAATGGTTACAACAAAAGACATCAAAGCCGGTGTAATCTGGGCTGGTGTTGTTGCATCTTATCCGGACCTTTTGGAACGCTGGAGGAGAAGATCAACTGCCAGTCCCCAGCCATCCCGCATTGGGCATAGCAGTTGGAGACAGGATTTGATAGCTAAATATGGCGAACCCTCCCAAAATTCCGAATTTTGGAATTCGATATCAGCCACTTCATACTTATCTGATATTTCCGGACCATTACAACTTCATCACGGGACAGCTGATTCTTCGGTCCAAATTGAGTTTTCACAAAAACTAGAGTCTCAAATGAAAGATGCTGGTAAAGATGTCGAACTATATATTTATGAAGGAGATGACCATAATTTGTCTAATAATTTAACTCTGGCATTAAGTAGATCGGTGGAACTTTTCGATAAATATTTAAAAAAATAAAGGTCCCAGTGAGATAATCCACAGGATATCTCACGGGATCCCGTTAAGTGTTAACTACTTAACTGGGGGGGGTGATAAATATGGAGAATGAAGAACAAAACGAACAGTCCCAAGAAAATCAACCGAGTCAAGAAGTTGCTACAAGCCCGAATAATAATATGCTTTATGTCGGAATTGCTGTAGTTGCAGTTGTCCTAGTAGGAAGCGGAATATTTCTATTTTCTAAAAACAACGCAAAACCCGTAGTAGAAGGAACATCCGTATCAAACGTAACGGATGTTGGCGATACAACAAATACACAAAATCAATTTTCAAACGGATCAACAGAAAGCAATTCGGAGAACTCTGATTCCGCCGCAACGAATATAAAAACCTTTGAAGTTGAAGCCGGTTCATTCTATTTTAACCCAAAAGAAATCAGGGTAAATCAAGGCGATACGGTCAAAATTGTCTTAACAGCAAAAGATATGATGCACGACTTTAATATAGACGAATTGGGAGTTGACGGTCCGGTGGTAAAGAAAGGTGAATCAACAACAATTGAATTTACAGCCAATCAAAAAGGTGAGTTTGAATATTACTGCTCGGTAGCATCACACCGTGCCAACGGCCAAGTCGGGACTCTAATTGTTGAATAATAGAGTGTTCATTCAAAGTGTTTTTTATGAAATCCTCCCCACCCTCCGCTACGCTTCAGGTGGGGTATCCTTACTTTCTGCTTCGCAGAGGATTACATCAGCAAGCTCAATTCATCCCCGCCCTAAGCCGGTCAGATTATGACCCCCGGCAGAATATTCTCTTAATTCGTGGGTGATAGCGGTTCCATCAAGTATTTTATTTAAATTACTACTATATTCTAAGCTTACTACTCTATCGTCTTTGGCGTGGTTAAGTTGTATTGCTCCCTTCAGGTCCGTTAGATAATTTGTCGCAGGAACTTGTTTCCAAAACCAATGGTTTGGATCAAACGTTCCATAGGCATCCCTCAATTCCTGCCTTTTCTTAGCTCTTTCAGAGTTGGGAGGAGGAGTTCGATACGAATTATCCTCAATCATATATTCCTGTAAGTCCGTATATGTATACCCCGCACCAGCCCAAATTACCACAGCAGGAACATCGGTTTTTGCAGCAAATGCCCTTAACACGATATTGCCTGCCATGCTGTGCCCCCATAATCCAATCTTTTCCTTATTTACAAAATCAGAATTTTGCAGTGCGGAATATGCATTTAACGTATCGATCACATAATCCGACGAATAATATGCACCTCCCGGCTCCCCTTCGGAATCCCCATGCCCACGCAGATCTATTTTAAATACGACAAAACCGTTATTGGCTAAATAATCCACGTACGAAGCGTAATTAATCGTTGTTCTATAATTTTCGGGAACAATATATCCATGCACAAAAACTATTGCCGGCCATCCCACTCCGTTCTCCGAGCTTTGCGGGACAGGCCCATTAGGAATTGTCAATAAACCATTAATTTTCAATCCGTCGGAGGAATAACTTGCAATATAACTGGTATAAATCGATTCCTCTGCGTACTTATCCATGCTCAAGAACCGACCTTCATAAGACCGACTTCTTAAATACGGAATTGTTAATTCCTGAAATGGAAAAGGAGTAGGAGTAACTATATTTTGGTCTGAAATTGGTTCGGATTCTTTCTTTAAGTTGGTTACTAAATCAATTTTATTAGCATTTATCGAAAGATATAATATCGCAATAATTCCAACGATAATTACTATACCTAGTATAATTAACGGATAAATAAATCCTTTGTTAAGTCTGTTTCGCGTATACATGATGTATTTAATATAACAAATTCGTTTAAAATTATCTTTTCAGCTTATTCTCAATTTTAATGTGTTATACTCTCATCTTCGTATCATGCGAAAAATGCTCTCTGTATTGATAACTTCATTAATTTTATTGACAGTCTTGTCTTTCATATTTAAGAAAATTATTAATGAAAGAGCAACTGGCGCGCCTCCATACGCATTTGAGGATCTGGAACCTCCTGAAGTTGACAATTACACATGGCTTAGAAATTGGGAACGTCCTGAAGGACCGGCCAAAGTTGGCCTGCAAGTCGGACATTGGAAAAATGACGAGCTTCCGGATGAACTTAAAAGACTAAAAGGTCGCACCGGCTCCTCGGGAGGAGGCAAATCGGAATGGGAAGTCAATCTATCAATTGCACAAGCTACCGCAGAAATCCTACGCTCATATGGAATTCAAGCCGAAATTTTACCCTCAACAGTTCCGTCAAAATTCTGGGCAGATGTTTTCGTGGCCATCCACGCCGACGGTTCAAACGACAGTTCTACATCCGGATTTAAAGCTGCCAACCCCAGACGCGACTATACGGGTAATGCCGAGAAACTTTTGAAGTTAGTTGAGGCAGAATACCAGGCGGCAACAGATTTACCTAAAGATCCGAATGTAACCAGAAATATGCGTGGTTATTATGCCTTCGCCTGGTGGAGATATGAACATGCAGTTCATCCGATGACTGCTTCATTAATCCTTGAAACAGGTTTTCTGACAAATCCTTCCGACAGAAAAATAATTGTATCAAAACCGGAAGTTTCAGCCCGAGGCTTGGCAAATGGAATTATAAAGTATCTCGAGTCAGAAAATATTTTACAAGTAAATTAAAGTTTTAAACTTCTTCAGGAACTAGTTCTAGTTTGGTGTTCTTCTTGCTTCGGGGAGTTAAAATAGTTTCTAAAATATTCGATTTTGAGTTATAATATACTATGGGACTTATTAATGAAATCGAGCCGCGTGGTGAAATTTTAATTAACCCTAAAGAACAAGATTTGATCTCGATATTAAACTCGCAAAATCCATTGGACGAGCTTGCTCATTTCGCGATACCCCATACATTTCACCTAATGCAGAACGAACTCAGTAGGCTTGTAGGGCAATTAGGAAATCCTAATGAGGAAGAACAAAAACAAGCGCGTCTGGAACTTACTTGGTATTGCTTGCCGACTATAAATGCCACGGTCCAGAAATATAGGGGTTTGGGAATTCCTGATACCGATATACTACAATCTGCGTTTTTGTCTACACAAGAATACATTCAAACCTGGTCAGAAGAACCAAAAGTTACAAAAGAAACCTTCAGGGCAAAAATCGGTAGAAATGTTAATCAAGCCTTAGTAAACCAAGTGTCAGAAATGTATCAAATCAAAAATAAAGATATTGATCTGGTTGTCGCTTACTTTGACGCAAGGGAAATATACTTAGACCAGGTTGGACGAGAGGTATTGGAAAAAGAACTATCTGAACTAATTATAATTATTCAGTCAGATAACTTTAAAATATTTTCAGAAGAAACTGACTGGAATGTAAAAAGGGAAAATTACAAAAAACTAAGAACTCTTTCACGAATACACGAAATTTATTCTTATCAAAACCAAGGTTCCCAGCTTTTAAATTCAACAGTAAGTAACGAAAACCTAGAACAAATCGGAGATAATAAAGTTTTAAATGAGGAGTTTTCCGATTTATTAGAAAGTTTACCTGCGAGAGAACAGAGAGTTCTAAAACTACGCTATTTTGAAGGGTTAACATTAGAAGCAATTGGTAAAAATTTTGGAGTAACCAGAGATAGGATCAGACAAATAGAGGCACAAGCTCTAAGTAGACTTCGTCACCCAGCCGTAAGAAGGCATCTACGTCCCTATCTTGACAATAACATACGAGGGACCATAAAGGAGAGTTTACCTACTGTTAAAGACATTATTCCTTCTGATTTGAAACAAGATGAAGTAAGTACTCAACTTACTAAAGAACCTGCTGTTGAAAAGATTGTTAGGACAACTAAATCTGTTAAAAAAACCCCGGAAATTATAATTCAAAAAAGTGAATTACCAAAAGATTATTGGCTGGATTACCACTTCAGAAGATACACACAAGGAGTTGCAACAGGTAAAGAATCTTTACTAAAACTAGAAAATCACCCAGGAAGAATAGAGCCGAGTTCAGTCTGGCATGAGGCGTTAAATTCTATTCGTACACCCTCTTTAGCAGGAGAATGTATTTTTGCTGGTTGTGATCAAGTAAGTAGTAAAGTACGTTTGATAATTGACAATTTACGAAGAAACCCTGAGCGAATGAGCGCAAGGGAGTTTTTACATGTGATGAACAAGGCTCTTAAGGAGGAAGGACTATTCGGTAAAATTGGAGATGTGCAAAGCATCCTTAGATATCGAATGTTATTCACTATTTTTGGGGCTGATTATGTAACACAAATCGAACACGAGCAACCGTCGTTAAGCCCTATACAGCTTTATCGCTTTCTTATAGATGCGGATCGGCCATTACTGACAGGAAAAACAGACGGACCAAATAATATATTCGCGATGCGTTCTTCTGAAACATATAACCTTGACCCTGACAATAAATATATTACCCAAAATGTTTTTATCGCTCATTGGTTTAGCAAATATGACTATCATGAGATCTCCCCAAATAGATGGGTTCCCCGACGTGGTGATCAATGGCAAGGTTGGGAAATTACAAAGGATATTGCGAAAAACCATAATCTTGTTCTTTATACCGGCAGACCAGATAAACCGCTTTCAAAAATAAAGTTAAGTTAAAAAGAGTTAATTGCTTTTTGAGCTGGCTTGAAAAACTTGTTATATTGAATCGCCATTTCAAATTCGCGTCTGGCAGCGTCATTGTTTCCCTGTGCCAAATATATTTCTCCCCGAATTTGATAAAGTTCGGAGTAAGCACGATTGCCGTTATTTAAAACTTTGTCAATTATTTGATACACCCTGTCATAATTCCCCAGTTTTTGATAAGCAAGAATCGGTTCAATCTGATACCAAAGCATTCTTTTAGGCAGTTTATCTTCAACTTTCTCAAAAGCGCTAACCGAATTGTTATAATCCCCGAGATGATAATAAGCCGCCGCCATATTAAAAACAGGGTAAACATTTTCCGTATCAAGTTGGCTCTCTTTTTTAGCTCTTTCCAAAGAATTTTTCCAGGTAACCATTTCATCGATTTCATTTCCGATTATTGCCTCAACCAAATCTTTCTGGTCATCTTTATAAACAATTACATATGCATAATTAAATGGTTGCCACATTGACAAAAAATCATAATACGAAATCTTTTTATTGGGTCCTTCGTACGAATCATCCTGAATTATTATCTTTTTACTTTCATCAAATCCCCTGACAATTCTGAAATGTCCTATATCCTCATTAGGATGAAGCCAAGTTTTGACAACGACGGGAATTCCATTTGCAGTGAATGTTTTAAGTAATTTAATATCTCCGTTAACTCTCCCAGTGGCTTTAAAACCGTATTTTTGCGCCCAATCGACAAATTCATAAGTAAAAATAGTTTTGTCATCATTGTCCCCACTTGCAATTTGAAAAGGGCGCATCTTATCTCCGAGTTCTTTTTGCGAAACATTCTTTCCGTACCAAGAGAGGATCATTGACAATGTAGCCGGACCACAGTTGTTGAAGGTCTGGTACGTATGCTTCGGATTATCTAAAAGTGCATAATCACCCGATTGAATAACTTCGACACTTTTTCCACCTTCTGAATTCTCATTTGTCACCTCATTATTCCCATTTCCTGCATCCAGATTTTCACTTCTATTCTCCACATTCTGTACGAATTTTGTCTCGATTGCCGGCTTCGGACGACTTCGCCATATAAAAACAGCGCCCGTGGTAATAATCAGAACAAGAAAGGCAGTTATTAATAATTTTCTGGCCATAGAAGAATTATACCTGCTACTTACAAATATTATTGTTTTAGGGATAACAATTCGGCCAAATTCCCTTTTTGCCAATGGAAATAAGATATGCCGCTGTTTGAACAGCTTCTTCGGCATCGTAACGCAGTTCGGGATCCGTAATTTCACCCATTTGACTCCTATTATTAATCCAAGTATTTGACGAGAATTGATAAAGCCCAACATAAGGACCGTTAACCGAGCTGGCATTAAAACCCGATTCGCACACGGCAATATGCCGCAATACGTTCGGATCAACTCCGTATTGCCCGGCAAAACGCTCAATAAAAGCGTTAATTTGTTCAGATGAATAGTGCGGTTGTGTTACGATATTTGCCACCGGGGTCGGTTTTAGCGTCGGCACAAACGTTGGAGCCATACTCGGTGTCACAGTCGGTTCATTTGTCGGAACCAAAGTCAGAGTCAAAGTAGGAGGAATAGTCGGAGAAATATCGGATATATAACCTAATACTTCGGCTTTGTTCTTATCCCTAAAATACAGAAATCCGTAAACGACAATTGCAGTAAAAACAAAAGAAGCAAAAAATGCAAAGTAGACTCGCATAACCGGCTCAATTAAGGGCTTTTAAGATTGCTTCGCGGATATTTTTGCCGCTAAACCAGCCATTAAGATACACCAGCGTGGGTTTATTCCGATTCCATACCTGAAGATAGTGTTTATTAATCTTCCCTCCCTTTTTATAAAAAATATTTACTAGTTCGTCAACTGTAAGCTTTGTATTAATAATCCATTATATCACATCAATTTAGGGGGCTTATTTTTACCTTTTTTACCACATTAATCACCCCATTTTCTATTTAAGCCATTTATTTTCGTAAAAAAACCATTGATCCTTTAATAACCTTTGATTACTCTTACAAAAAGTATTACAGTAAATATAAAGAAGTCTAACATGGCCGACCAAAGTGAATTTGCATCCCTAAGCGATCTCGCAATAAATAAGGGAGTTTCCCATTCGGAGTTTATTTCCGAAATCCACGATAAAATCCTGAGTGAATATAAAAAACTATATTCCAATGAAGCACAAACAGTTGAAGTGGTCGTCAATGAAAAAACCGGTGAAGTAAGCCTGATGCGTGATAAAAAAGATGTAACCCCCACCCAGTTCCTGCCAATCGCCGAAAGAATCGCCCGCGAGGTAGTTATCGAAAAAATAAAAAGGGAGGAAAATAAGTCAGAGGTCAAAACTGACAATGTAATAAAGGAAAAAAAGTCGGATGGCATAGGAAAATTTATTATCGCTATTATCTTCTGGGGTTATAACCTTCTATATATCTTCATTCTTTTCATGTTTATCGCGAACTTCTCGTTTAATGTTTCTGCAAGAAAAGAGATTATGAACGAGATTCTAACGATTGGTATTTATAGAACCACGTTCTTGTTAATAGCTGCTACGGTTCCATTAATCTCCATAATATCGGCAGTTACCTTTCTTAGGAAAAGAAGTGACAGCTTGGGAACATTGTTATTCCTTTTTGAAGTACCTCTGGTAGTTATTTCTCTTATCTTATCAAGTACACTCACAAGCCCGACCCCCGCCATGTGGTTTGTATCGCTGATGATATTATTTTCAATCCCGGTCATACTACTTTACGTTCTTGATATCCAAGTAAAGTCAGCAAAGCTATTATCTGTGATCGTTTTTCTTCGACAATCATTATTCATGTTTTCGCTATACATTTCACTTCTTTTTTCATTTGTATTACCCCTCATCTTCGGTTATATCGCAAGAAACGTATTCGAATTCGTATCCGAAAACTTTTTCGTTAGCTCGGGTTATTCATATAACAGTTTTAATCCGGCAGAGATCATTATAGTTGTCGTATTCGGAGGATTATATCTTCTAATAATTCTTGCACTTGCTTCTGCTCCATACCTGATTACATTTTTGCTTGCAAGAATCTTTTTTAAAGGAAAGCGTGCTCTTGAACATCTGCAGGGAAGTGACTTTACTAATAGGGCTGTTATTGTTTTTGCTTCTTTGTGGCTGATTTTATTCGCAGCATCTGCTTACCAACCGAATAGCGACAAATATATCGAGCAATTGGAAAAAATAACAAATCTCGAAAGCTTTGAAGAAAGAGAGAAAATAGTTAAAGATCTAATCCCCCATGAATCACGAGTAAGAAGAGCTTTCGAAGATCTGAAAAATGTCAGAAAAAGATACATCATGGCCAAAAGCGATGATTATCTAAAAGACGCCTATAAAGACGTTTTTAACGTGAGTGATTTTGCCGCAGAAATGGTCCACCAAACTTTTGTTTTGGCTGCTTATCCGTTTGTTTATCAAGGCAGCTTGGACCGAAGCAGCGTTGCCTTAAAAAACTTCGAGTACGTATTCGGTAAAACTTTAAGCGAAAGGTATTACCCAACGCAGGAAACAAAAAATGTAATACTCATGTCCCGCAGAATTGATGCCGTAACGGATTACGATAATAAATTGGCAACAATAACTGTCGAAGAAGAATATACAACACCAAATAGCCGTGACCAAGAGATCATTTACGAATTTTCACTATCTCAAGATTCGGTAGTAAGCGGGTTGAAACTCGGCCCTTCGCTTGAATTTGATGGAGTTATAGCACCGAAAGGAGCTGCCAGAGAAACGTATGAGCGTGAATTAAGAAGAACCAGAGATCCTGCACTTCTTGAACAAACCGGTCCCAGTCAATACCGCCTGCGTGTCTTTCCCGTTCCGGGAACGTCAAATTTTGCGCTTCTTAAAGGTAAAAACCAGAAGGTGCAATTTAAATATATAACAACATTAGATGATAAAGGCTATACTCTTCCCTCTTACTCAAAAGAACAAAATATAAAAGTCGACGAAAGTGCAATCAGTTATTATATTAATTCCGGAAGTGCCGAAATAAACGAGAATCATTTAAGTAACTCCCAGACAAGACAAGCTATCGAACAAATCTGTTCCCGAAAAGAGCTAACAAAGCTCAGAACCGATTTTGCTTCAACCGCCGCCTATCTGGTACCAAACATCGCCAACAGCATGCTTAACGGAAAATACAAATGCGATGCGGGACAAATTGACCTGTCACAAAGTCTAACCGGACTTAAATTTGCATTGATCATTGACGTATCTTATGAAAATAAAGATTCTAAATTGGATGACCAAATACAAAGTTTGTTCAAGTCCGATCCTAAACTATCTAATACAAATGATATTGATCTTTATAAGTTTAATGATCTTTTAAGCAGTCCGCTAAAATTGACTACCTCAAATGAATCTGAGCTCTCAAACTTAAGTTACTTTGGCACAAGTGACTGGGTTAATACCTTATCTAAACTTAAAACGGATTACGATTTTGCAATTCTTTTGACCAACTCTCAGGAAGCACTTCTACGCAGCTCAACGGTAAGTAAGGGATTCCCGATATATATAATCCACGAAAATGTAATACCTGCATACGTAACCAAAGTAGCCGGAGAAATAATCCAAAGCGGTGGTTTTTCCTTTACGGATGTCCGGGATGCAATTAATACGGCAGTTCTTGTAAAACTAAATGCTTCTATGGATGGCAAAAATCCATTTTCCTACGGCAGTCCATACAGCTTCTTCACCGATTCGAGCAAAAACGAGCTTATGACCGCTGCTGACTGGCAAAATATTACTATAGACAGAAATGATCCCGCAGCAGTACTTCTAGCTCAAAAATATTTAATAGAAAAAATCCGTAGTCAAGAAGGGAGTTTAGACAACCAAATATCATTTATTGACCAAACTAATCATTTTGCCGAAAATAATTCTTTCGTATTTTTATATTCATCATTTATTGCTCTTGTCAATGAGACTCAGCAGCAAACACTCAAAAACCTGTCGGAAAATTTTGATAGGTATAAAGATACTACATCCGCTCCGCAGATTAACTTACAACCGGGAGGACAATTTGCACCGCTAAGATCCGTGACTTTAAATCCCTTCGGAGGCGGATCTACTTCTGACTTTGGTAGTATTAGTAATGCTCCAATGACCGGGATAGGTACAATTGGTATGAGTGGGGGCGGTGGAGGTAGCTTCACCGGCCTCGGAAGGTTCTCATCGCTTTCTCTTATAATTTTGGCAAACGGGTTTATACTCGGTAGTGGAATAATCATTCTTGTCTTTTCCAAAATCCATAGACGAAGAAAATCATAAAAACTTATTCCTCTAGTTTCCTCCCCTTTTTAGGCCTAACCAATCTTTTAATAGCTTTACCAGCCATATAACAATATATTAAGTATAACAATACGACTTTTCAACAAGACCATATTTTGTTAATCTTTAACAGTGGATTTTTAATTAAGATGACAAAATACAAAGAATATTTTAATAAAATGTTGTCGGAAAATAGCGATTTGTTCGAGAATTTTAGGAAACTACACGACGAATATGGATTAAACCAAGAAGGTTTACAAAATGATTTCAACAAAGACGGTGCAAAAATAATAGAAATTGTACACGAATACGAAAATAGGTTATGCGCGAATACCGAAAGGGGCATGTATAATAAGTTTTCAGTGAGTTTGGCGGAGAAATTTCAGTTGGAAGTACGTAAATATTTTCCCTTAATAGATCACGTTGGCTTGATTGCCGAAAAATTTACTCTTAAGAAGATAAAAATAGTCTAATTTAATTCCTCCTGTCAAACATGAAGAGATTCTTTTTGGAAGTACTCATCTACTTTTTCAACTAAATCGGAAGGTCTATACATAGCTTTAATAAAATACCCATTAACTCCCAATCTTTTTGCTTGATTTAAAATATCCTGTTGACCCATATTGGTAAGTAAAAATATGGGAGTGCTTTTGGCTGTTGAGAAATCAACACGGCATTGTTTCAAAACATCTATTCCGTTAATTTTGGGTAATATCACATCAAGTAATATTAAATCAAATTGCTGTTCTTTTACTTTGTCTAAAGCTTCTGCTCCATCTACTGCAAAATCCACATCGTAACCTGAAGCTTTAAACGTTTGAATATATATATGACGAATATCGTTATCATCCTCCACCAGTAATAGTTTTTTCATGGAGTGACCTACACTTACCTTGAAACGGAAACTGCTGCCCCTTCTGCACTACAGGCACTAATTGTTACAATTCCATTGGTTACCTGGATGCTGTATGCTGTGGTTGCCGCTGAACCGTCTGACGGATCAAGCGGAAAGCTTGCTATATAAGCATCAAGATCCGTATCAGCATCTAGGTTAAGGCATGCTGCAGCAGCACCTGTGCAAAGAGTTGCACCTCCTGATGCACACGTCCCAATTTGACTAAGTGCTAATGGATTAGTTAAAGCGCATGTTGCAAGGTCATTATCGATTATACATTCATGTAGGGCTGTCAAAATCTGATTAACGTCGTTCCAACGCCTTGCATCTCTTGTGTCAGCCAACCTTTGGGCTGGGTTAAGTGATGCGAAAACAACTACCAATAATATCGAAAGTATAGCAACAACAAGAAGAATTTCAATTAAAGTAAAACCTTTTTTAAGTTTGAGCAGGTTCATTTATTATCACCTCCCCCAGTGAAGTAGTTAACACTTCATGCGATCCCGCTAGATATTCCAGAGTAACTATCTAATTAGGACCATCTTCTTTCATCTAGTATAGTCATAAAACAATATGCTTTGTCAATTAGTTCTCTGTTAGCATAAGATTCAGTACTTCCTCGTCTTTGCCTTTCAGGTCTTTTTTTAAAGCCAATCCCACTAAAGGATTAGGGTGCCTTGCCGACGCAATAACTTGTGGTTCAATTGCCTCAACTGAAATTCCGAGTTTATCAAAGGACTCTACCATTCCTTGGTAAAGCCTCTTAACCGGTGCAAAAATAAAGATTTCTTTTTCATCTTCAGTTTTCGCAATCGTTTCTTTTCTATAAACTTTGAAATCCCACTCCGAATCATCCAAGTTTTCGGGAATTTCTTCTTTAATCTTTTCGTAAATAAATGCGCGTTCCTGCTCTCCTGTTAAATCGACCGGAATTTTCAAGCGTAGAGTATAAGAAAGATCATCGCTTATTAAAACTCTTACCTTTTTAGCATTAAGGGCAGTTTTTAATTTTTCCATAACGTCGTTAAGCAGAATGTAATCCCACTCGCTTTGAAATGCCTTAACCACCTTTTTATCGCGAAGCCTAACCTTTGCCCCGATAATATATTTTCTCGTTACTGCAATAATTGTTTTAGTTTTAAATATCATTATTAGACCTCCTGCCAACTGGTAACGGCAACTGTTGTATCTCTGGTTACTTGTAAACGGACACTTCTTGTATAATCGTTCAGTGTTGCCGCTACTGTAAAATCCCAGTTATTGCCGACTTGTGAATTAATCGTAACAGAACAGGTTCCTTGGGGCAAAGTAATGTTTCCCGGAATCGAATTATCTTCATTTAACCTCAAAAGAGCATCCTCTATGCAGGCTTCGACAAAGTCGACAGTTTCATCTCCTTTTTTGCCGGAAGCTGACGAGAGTAAATCATTAACCGATAAAAGCGACGTCGATATGCCAATAACCAATACTACTGCCGATATCACAAGAATGCTTGAAAGGGCGATATAACCACTATTCGACTTAGTATTTCTCATTTTAGTTTGATCTAAGCTCGGAGGAACTTTCGTAAGTTTCGGTTTTTTGAAACTCCTGTCTATCCCCTGTTGACTCTACAGTTATCGAAAATTTGATGTTGATTGAATCGGGAGAAACCGATAAATCGGTGAAATTTAAATTAGTCACGCTAACGATATTACTGGTTAAATTGCACGGATTTGATGTTGGACAAGTCCCTGAACTTCCATAACCAATCCTCAATCTCTCTCCAGAAACATCGATTATAGTTGGATTTCGCGAAGAATCACTCATTGCAAGATTAAGAGTCGATCCTGAAGCAGAATTAACCCCCGCTGCATTTCTTATCTCGAAATTTATTCTTTTTCCGGCTAATCTAATATTTTGGTTAACTTCCTGATGGGTATAGGATTTCACACGCCCGTAAATAGCATCCCAGGCAAAAGAAACCATTGCCGTTACAAAAATGGAAACTATAGCAACATACAAAATCATCTCAACCAAAGTAAATCCTAATTCTAAATTACTTTTTCTCATAATTATTGTGTTGCAATATCAACTCGAAAATACACCGGCTCTGCAGAAATAGGACCTCCCCAAATCGTATTTTCAGCACTCCAAGTTGTTCCGCCGCCGGTCAAACGTGATTCCCAGATGTCATCAGTAACTGAAGCCGCTGATTCGTAAATCCCCGCAAAAATTGCTCCTGAGCTTGGATCAGCCTTTAGTCTTATAAATGAAGTATCGTCACTTCCGGTTAAAGTAGTTGCTGATCCCCACGGAGTTGGAGCACCAGTAGTCCATTGTTTTTTAGAAATCGCACTACCATTCCCCCATAAAAGCCATGCTTTTCCAGGGTTAGAGGAATGGGTTTCCCAAACCAAATCAAACACCATTGACGAATTGTTTTCCGCCCCGGCCGTGTGTTCAGGATGTTGAGTTACTGTGTCCCAAGCGCTACCGGACCACTTACGGGTATTCAAGTCCGAACCACCATCTAGCACACCATACATTAACTCATTGGAACTGGGTCTTGAAACAAGCTCTATCCAGTTAGCCACACCACCTGAGGTTGAAATATCCAAAAGAGTTGCAGATGTTAAGGTAGAACCGTTCCAAATACGGTAATATTGATCAGTAGCAACTGAGTCACCCCAAATAAACATAGCCCGGCCTGAAGTTTGCTCATACGCCACATCAATAACTTTTTCGGTTGCAATTGCCGCTGTTGCATCCCAAACTGCCGCAGTTCCCATATCTCCCCAGCTACTTCCGTTCCAAACCATACCATACACGTCTACATTAGCATCAAGCATAATCATTGCAATTTCATTACTCGTGCTTCCCGGATTTTGTGCAAGCTCGACCCACCTTACTACACCCGTGGTTGGCGGTGTTGTAATTGTTGTGGCAGACGACCAAGAAACCCCATCCCAAACTCGATATGCAGGATCGGTAGAAGTGGAATTAGGCAGATAAACAATCATTGCCCTGTCCCCACTTTTTTCGTATTCAATATCAAATCCACGATATGCTGCAAGTCCCGTACCTATTAAAGTTGGAGTTCCCCAGGATGTTCCGTTCCAGACTTGAACATAAATATTATCATTAGCATCCAGAGTACCCAGAATCGCTTCGTTTCTGGTTCGGGAACTTTTTAGTACAACATAATTTATATTTCCTCCAACTGTCTGTGCAGAAGCCTCTGCACTCCAGGCAGAACCATTCCAAGTTCGATAAAAAGGAGTACTGGTGGTTTTTGAATAAGCCATCATAATCGGTCCCCCAGTAGCGATGGCTTTTCTGAAATTAGATAAGTATGTAACCAAAGAAATATTGTTTCCCGTCCTTGCTTCGGAAAAATCCCAGTTGACGTTTGTAGTAACCTTCATTGTATCTGGATCAATTGTCCCTCCGCTGTCAACTATATTCCCAAGTCCATCTCGATTTACAGAAGAAATAATAACGGCTCTTGTGTATTTTAATTTTGTGTCAGAAGTTCCCAAAAAGTTCCATTGGTTTCCTGTCGTTGCTAACCCGTAAGTTCCGGCCGTCAAATTTCCCCAAGCTCTGTTTTTTATCGAGCGGACAGCTTCTATCCCTTCCTGAGCATAAAGATGTGCATTACTTTCTTCTTCCCCCAATTTATTTACCGAAAAACTATGAAGTATGACGGTAACACCCGACACCGCCATTATTGTAAAAATGGCAGTAGCGAGAATTACTTCGACTAAGCTAAAACCAAGTATAGAATTAGTAGTTTTCAAAACTTTTTGTCTCATTAGATAGTTGCTACCTTTAACTTTGATTGTAGACAATTGAAAACAGTCTAACATCAATTAACATCCAACCCCCCTGCTGAGTTTAAAACTACATTTACCGACCCTATATCATTAGTTACCGTAATATTCAAAGTATTTGATGGTTCTCCCCTTTTCCCCGAAAGTCCGGAGAAGATCGTTTCAGTCAAACCCGACACTGTTACACCAGTCAGATCAAAGTCTTCATTAAAAGTAGGCGTCGTACATGTTCCCCTGAAAAGCCGTAGATTGTTTCCAGACATGCAAAATCCCCAAGTCGCGTTATCTTTACCGTCCATTGCATAGCTTTGGGTTTTCCTTATAGCTGAAATAACCTTATCTGTTGAAACCTCTAAATTATTTTGTGCTACAAACTTTACATAAAAAGGCGCGGAAGCTGCGGCAATAATCGCTATTATTGCGATAGCCAATATTAGCTCAACGAGAGTAAATCCGGTCTTTACTATATTCCTCTTCATAATCCACCTTCTCGCATCACCTTCCAATTGATCCTGTAAGTTCATAAATTGGAGTAATTATTGCCAACGCAACAAATCCGACTGCAATTCCGATAACGACAAGGAGGATTGGCTCTAAAATGGTGGATAAATTTTGGCTCAAATCGTCAACTTCATCGTCATAAAATTCCCCTAAATATAAAAGCACTTCATCAAGCTTGCCTGATTTCTCTCCCACAGAAATCATTTTTGTAACAATAGGAGGATACTCAGAATACCTTCTATTCTCAAGAGTTTCTCCGATGTTTTTACCCTTGTTTAAAAATCCCGCAACTTCAATTAAATCCAGCTTAAATTTTAAATTAGACAAAGTATCGGCGGTAATTTTCAAGCTTCTGGTAATTGGAACGCCGCTTTTGATAAGAGTCCCCAAGTTCCGGGAAAAGCGCGCTAGTTGTCCATAAGCAATAAGATTCCCAATAACAGGAGCTTTTACGAGAAATTTATGCCAGGAAAATCTAACTTTATTAACTTTAATCAAAAGCTGGAAAAGAACAAAAATTGCTATAGCTCCCAAAATTATAAAAACGCCATAATCTTTTACGGTTCTTGCAATAAAAAGAAGAATTTTTGTTGCAAGGGGTAACTCAACGTCAAAAGACTCGAAAAAGTCAACTAGCTTGGGTAGGACAAAAAACGATATCGCCCCGCCGACGACCAACATCATGGTAAGCACAATCTCCGGATATAGCATGGCCGTTTTTATTTTTTTTCTCAAACTAAAATCTTTAGAAAGCTGGTTTGATAAAAACTCCAAGTTCTCCTCAAGCGTTCCCGATTCCTCGCTAACCGCAATCAAACTTACATAAAATTCATCAAACACCGCTCCATGCTTTCCAAGTGCCTTCGAAAGTGATTGTCCGTTGTCAACGTCTTGCAAAATTTCTTCCAATATTTTTTTAAAGGCAGCGGATCGGGTTTGGGCGATAAGTGTCGATAAAGCCTCGGGTATGGGAATTCCGGATTTGACCAATGTAGCAATATGCTTGGTGAAAAGAATTTTTTCCTGAAAAGAAACATTTGAAAAAAATTGAATTTGGGCAAGATTTTTCATTATTTATTCCTTGGTAACTCTTAATATTTCCTCCATCGTAGTTATCCCGTCTTTTAGTTTTCTGATTCCATCCTCTAACATCGTAGTCATGCCTGCCTTTATTGCGAGTTCCTGTATTACGCTCGCATCCTTTCTTGCAATAATTGCCTCGCGAATTGATTCATCAATTAACATTACCTCAAATATTCCAATTCTACCGACATATCCAGTATTATGACAAACTTCGCATCCTTTTCCTTCGTAAACTCTTAAGTCCGCGGTTTCGAGAAAATATTTTTTGATAACCGCCCGGAACGGTTCGTCTCCGACAACCTCGCGGGATAGACTAACTTCCCTTGAAAATCTGCATTTTTTACAAATTTTCCTTACCAGTCTTTGGGCTATAATAACGTTTACGGTTGAAGCAACTAAAAAGGGTTCAATGTTCATATCCAAAAGTCTGGGAATTGCAGTAGCAGCATTATTTGTATGAAGGGTAGAAAGAACCAAATGTCCCGTCATTGCGGCATTTATCGATATATCTGCGGTTACTTCATCGCGAATTTCACCGACAAGCAATATATCAGGATCTTGCCTTACAATCGAGCGAAGACCGTTGGCAAAAGTAAGTCCCGTTTTCTCATTTACCTGAATTTGATTAACCCCCTCAATATCATACTCAACCGGGTCCTCAATTGTCATGATATTTACATCACGTTTATTTATTAATTTCAAAATAGCATAAAGAGTTGTAGTTTTTCCCGAGCCTGTTGGGCCGGTCGCCAGTACCATGCCATGAGGCTTAATGTATGCTTCTTCAACCTTTTTAAGGTCCCCCCCCAATAACCCCAAGTCCGAAAGAAGAAATTGACGCGACCTTTCCGAAAGAATCCTCATTACCACCTTCTCTCCATTCGTCACAGGAACAACCGAAACTCTAATATCTACTGTTTCAGTTTCAAGTTTAAAGGATATTTTACCGTCCTGGGGGATTTGATGTTCATCAGTTCTTAGTTTTGCTAAAACCTTGACTCTGGTTACGATCTGAGAGTGTAAATCTTTTGGAAGCTCCACTATATCGTGAAGTATTCCGTCAATTCTAAAGCGAATAAGAGATTTATCCTCCAAGGGTTCTATGTGAACATCAGATGCTTTATTTTGATACGCATAAGTAATTACCGCATCTATGATTTTGATAATCGAGGGATCGGGTTTTTTGCTACCTTTAGCAATCTGTATATTCTCGCTCATAATCTCGTCAAAAAATTGGTTTAAATCCTTCGCATATATAGTTAATGCATCTTCGATATCGTGTTTAGTAGCATAATAAACTATTATAGGGAGTCCGGTTTTCTTCTCTAAGAATTCAAAAATATTTCTTTTGTCCGGGGTGTTTGTTGCAACATGAAGTCCGACTTTATCCTTTTTAAAAGCAATAATACCCTGTTTTTTTGCAACGACTTCGGGGATGATTTTTAATACTTCATCATGAATTGCCTCCTGAGATAATCTAACAAAGGGAATTGAAGTCAAATCGGATATTACTCTTCCGAGGTCTGCCTCAGTTATTAAATTTTCGGAGAGCAATATTTCCTCAAATAGAATTTTTTTTGTTTGACTTTCCTCGTAAGCCCCCTCTAACTTATCCTGAGGAATTACGCCCAACTCTACTAGTGAATTAAGAAGATTCTCGTTATTCACGGTAACCATACCTTTATATTACCAGTATGATTTGTATTTTGCTATAATTGTGAAGGCAAAAGTGATTTGATTTTCTCGACGAGTTTTTTCATTGTCAGATCTGTTTTTACGATATAATCTTGAGCTCCTAACTTTGTGGCTCTAACAATATCTTCGCTCTGTCCTAGGTTCGAAGCAACAATTACGGGTATATTTTTATATTTTTCACTTTTTCCCAGCTCCTGCAAAACACCAAAACCATCCTTCTTGGGCATAATAAGATCAAGTATTATAAGATCTGGTGTAAACTCCTGAATTACTTGTATTAACTCTTCCCCGTCAAAGACGACTCTGACTTCATAGCCTTCTCTTTCCAACTTAACCCTGTAGGCGTTTGAGAGAAATTTATCATCTTCAGCAACTAAAATCTTTGTCATATTTACTTTTCATTAAGAACCTGTTTTACCCTTTTGATAACATCTTCCAGTGTCCAGTCGGTTTTTACTAAATAATCATATACTCCTTTTTTTCTGCCTTCTTCGATCTTTTCAGCGTTATCTAAATTGGTAAGAATTACAACCGATAAATTTTTTCCGGCAACGTCTGCTCTTAATTTATCTAGAAGCGTCAGACCATCCATTGTCGGGAGTATCAAATCCAAAAGTACTAGGTCTGGTTTTTCTCTCAATGCAATTTCCAGTCCTTCTTTACCATCTCTTGAGGTAACTGTTTCAAAACCCTCTTCGCGGAGTTTTTTATCCAAGATGTCCAGAACAGCCTCCTCATCCTCTATTATTAATATTTTCTTGCTAATCATATCAATCACCCCCCTATTAGATCTCCCTCCGGAACTATCTAAATAAATTCTTTAAAATATTAACTATGTAGTATATTTTAAACCATTCTATCGTCTATTGAAACCATTCCCTTTTGGGAAATCGAGCCGCTCCTTAGTAAACTAAACCAAAATGTCGTACCTCTACCTGATTCACTTTTGAACCAAATCTTACCTCCTGATGACTCAACAATAGCTTTTGTTAAATATAGGCCCAATCCACTACCGTCTGTTTCTATTTTTATAATATTATCTGCCCTAAAAAACTTTTCAAAAACCTGCTTTTGTTGTTTCTCAGGTATACCATAGCCGTTATCATAAACCTGGGAAATAATTTCATTATCTGTACTCGAGATAACAACTACTATTTCTCCCCCAGGTTGAGTATACTTTATCGCATTAGTTAAAAGATTCATGTAAACATGCCTTATCAACTTCGGATCGATATTTATTTTGGGTAATACTTCGATGACACTTACGCCCAAGTGTTGATTTTTCTCATCCACTCTGGGTTGAAGTTCTTGAATAACTTCTTTCACAAGGAGAGCTAAATCGGTTGGCTTGGGATCGATTATTATTCTTCCCGATTCAATCCTTGAAATATTCAAAAGTGCGTTGACAAGTTCAATCATCCTCTCATTTGATTGATATACGTTCTGGATCAATTTTCTTTGTTCTTCAGTCAGATTTTCAGAGTCGTCCAATACTAGCTCCGTAAACCACTTCATGGCTGATAGGGGTGTACGCAGTTGGTGTGATGCGAGTGATATGAATTCCGTCTTCATTCTATCCACTTCGCGCTCTTTGGTGATATCCCTAAAAATAACCACTCCTCCAATCACTAAATCATGTAAGATAATCGGTGTTGCTGTAATAGCTACCGGAAGTTTATTCCCGTCTTTTTTTAAGTAAGAGAATTTATTTAAATTAACATTGGTTTTAGAAAGAAGGGCGGTATGAACAGGTCGTTCGTTGATTGGAATCTCTTGACCATCTTCTTTTATAAGCTTTATTGTATGAACAAACATTTTTCCCAAAAGCTCTTCTTCTTTATAACCAAGAAGTAAACTCGCTTGCGGGTTAACAAAAACAATTTCTCCTCCATCATTAATACCAATAATTCCGTCGCCTATGTTTTCGAGCATTGCATTCATTCTCATTTTTTCTTCCTCAAGCTCTTTATTTCTTATCATCAATTCTTCTTGCGTTTCTTTTTGTTTTGAGACATCTTTGGCAATAATCAATATAAAATCAGAAAGTTTATAAATACTAGCTTCTATCCAAAAATACTTACCCTCTTTTGAAATAAACCTAAAACTAACAGAAGAACTTATCACATTAACAGGATTTGTTAATAACTGATGTAATATAGGTAAATCTTCTTTATGAATTAAATCAAATATCAATCTCCCCTTAATTTCTTGGTTGTTATATCCAAGCAGATTTTCAAATTTTTTATTATATTCTTTAAATATTAAACCTTTATCAAGAATAATAAATAATTCTCCGGAATTATCGAATAAAACTTGGGAAATTAAGTCGTTTAACAATAAATGATTTTCTTGCGACGAAATATCTTGATCCATTATTTAATACGATTATCACACGTCTCAGTATTATCATGCAACCAAGGAAAAAAAATTGTTTTTATCCTAATTATTAGGGAATAATTTCTAAAATCGAAGCGGTGTTAGGTTGCATAAAAAGCATTGTTTTCCAATTTTTATCGCTAGTAGTGTTTTGCATGTTTGTGGTCTTTCCTAGAAAGTCAGTCCTTCTAAATGTAAAGCTTGTTACTGGCATATTAACAAAGGTAATTGGAACATTTTCAACGTGTTTTGAATAAGGGTCATAATTAACAACTAACAGTTTTATAGAACTACCATTGGTAATTGCAAAAGCCTTCACCCAACTCCCCTGGCCATAAACCGGATACCAATTTCCGCGCATTAAATTTAAAAATTCCAAAGCTTTATAGCGCGGTTTTGGAGTAGGTTCGCCAAAATTTTCATGGGTTAATATTCCCCACCTGCCCCAAAACTTTTCCGGACCGGGACCGTCCTTAAGTTCAAAAACCAAAATCTTCCCGATCTTTTGGAAAGTTGCCGCATACATTGATAGCGTATGTATTGCTGAAAAATCCGAATCATATAATGAATCATTCTCCGAATTAAATCCGCTCTCAGAAATTATAAACTCCGTACTAGCATATTTAGGATGATTTAAAAGCCAAACCTTGGCATTGAAAATATCCTTCTCAAAATCCGCAATATTTTTTGAATATAAGTGCCAGGAGAAAAAATCAACTCGCAAATTATTCTTAGCAGCAAAAATCAAAAGGTTATCAAACCAAGATTTGTACAATCCCGTCGTCGCAGGACCTCCGAACTTAAAAGTATATGTATTTCTGACATCTCTACTAGCTCTTTCGGCATACAAATACATCGTTAAATAGTTTTTGCTGCCTTTTAATTTATATCCGCCAAAAAGATCCGGTTCGTTCCACACTTCATAATAGACATCCGTTATAGCCAGTTCATTCTTGCCACTAACATGTTCGATCGTTCTTTGAACGACCTGTTTCCACTCATCCCAAGAATAAGGCGTATCGACTTCCGAACCCGAACTTATTGCCGATGGCATATAGGATAAAGAAACAAACGGTTTGGCTCCCATTTGTAATATCACATTAAGTTCTTTATCCAACTGTGACCAATTAAATTCCAACTTTCCCCCAGAACCTCTTTTTACTACATCATAAAAATCATATACATGATCAATCCGGATATAGACGGGTTCAATTATCGATACCGGTTTTATTACGTCCGATAACATTCCATCCCTTTCTTCTCCGCCCTGAGCAAAATACCCCCAATGCGGCACAAACGGTCTTGAGTCGGTCAGGTTAATAACCAGGTTTGCTTCATTTCCTGTTAAACTAAAATAGGCACGGTTTATAAAATTAGTCCTCCTATCAAGGAGGTATATCGAAATCGGAATGCTTAGTGTTATTAGCAACAGTGTTATTAACTTGTATATTATTTTCTTTTTCTTCATCAATATTAGAATACAGTTTTCAAGCTTCTGATGTAATAATTATTAAATGAAGTGCCAATAAAAAGCGTTATTTGAACTCTACCTTAAAATCCAATACAGGCGGGAATAATTTATCTTCGCGAATTATGGCACGAAATATTTCCTTTTCCAAAAGCGTAATATCCTCCTCAAGAGTCAATATTTCAGGATCTACGGCATAAATTGAAGGTTTATAAGGATTATATACATATGGGGTCGGTGTGACTTTGTCTTCAGGACTAATAGTCACACCGCCGTTTCCGTTTCCATCCTTGCCAAGAGTCCTATAAAAGGAAAGCCCGATAAAAATCAATATACTCAAGAAAAACAAAATTAAGATAATTTTTAATAATTTTTTAAAAATTCCGGACTTTGAGGCTTTTTCAATTTTCTGTTGAGCAACGGGCTCGACTTTTTGAGATATGCCTTTCACTACCCCGCTGACTATTTTTTTAGCCGTTTTAATATCTTGGGAAACGCTATCTTCAGTTTCTTCACCTTGATTTTCTGCCGGAATTTCCGAAGACTGTTGTTGAGGAATTTTTAATTGAGCTTCAACCTGTTTTGTCAATTGTCTTGTACTCATATTACGACCCAAAAGGCTATTAAACCATCCGTAAATTCCGCCCAGAGATGGTTTCATTTTGCTTTGCGAGGGATAACCTTGTGTCATATTTTATCTTCCGCCGTTTTTATTTCTCTTATAATTTCCAAAATAAATGTATTCGATTCTTTTAAAAATAACTGTGCTTCTCCCAATTTAGATACCACGGAATTATAATTTGTCAGAAGTGAACCTCTTTTGCGTATAAAATCCAACACTATTGCATCTACTTCGACTTGTTTTTCTTTGCTTCTGGAAAACCTTCCCTCGGACTCGAACATCCACCTATCCAAAACTTGTTGCTTTTCGGAAGAAAATCTATACTCATCCCTTTCCTCACCCCTTATTTGTTCAACTTTGCCTCTTACACGCGATAACATTTCATCTGTACGATCGTTATAATAATAAATCCTTCCCTGGGATATCACCGCTAAAACTTCATAAAACAGGGGTTGGATTAAATTATAATGGTTAGAGGCTAAATTTGACTCTTTTACCAAATCGTCTAATGTTCCGGCGCTAGACATGCCATCTTTGTGCTCCAAAAACCACCCAACCTCCTCATTAATTCTGATATTTAATCCTTCATGTCTTGCTTGGGGTACTCCGATGGCATTATTTAATCGCACATCAAGCGCCCTTAAATACGAAATTGCTACCTGATCCCTTGTTTGAAGCATCGCCAAAGTTGCTCCTTGAGCTTCCTGTTGTGACTTTAACGTCTTAAAATTCAAATATTGGCTACGCCTGAATATATACTCATTATGAGCCTTGTCATAAGTATCAATATCGTCAAGATAGGTTTCATATACATTATCAAATTCATCTTCTGCTTTTGTAGGCTCCGGAGACTGGGAACGGATTACCATGGCAAAATTCGGAAAAAGAATTAACAGTACAAGTAATACCAAGCCGGCAGTTATAATCTGTTTCATGACTCACTCAATTTACTTTACACTTTAGCGCTTTACAGCACAAGAATTATTCAAGATTGACCAACATTTCTGAAGAAATTTCACTAAAGTCTTCAACAATCAGATCCGCTTTTTTAAGACTTTTTTTATGTTCTTCATTTCTGGCTATAGCCACCACTTTCATTTTCGCCGCCCTTGCCGCATCAATACCGGCAGGCGAATCTTCTATAACTAAACAATTTTCCGCTAATACCCCAATTTTATCCGCTGTTAATAAAAATATCTGGGGGTCAGGTTTTTTCCGGCCCACTTCTTCTCCCGTCGTTACATAGTCAAAAAATTCTTCCAGATTTAATAAATCAAATAACTTCCCAACAATATTCCATGTGTTTGACGTAGCAAGCGCAATTTTAATATCTGCTTGTGTTAACATTTCAATAAATTCCTTAAAACCTTGTTTTAATGTAATCCTGGAAATTAATTTAACATATTCATCTTGAGTTTCATTCGCTAATTCTTCCACTGTTTTATTGGTTTTAATATTATATTTTTGTAGGAATATAATCCAATTCTCCTCGACCCCTATCCCTCCCACATGGGGATACATTGATTCCACCTTTATTCCAAACTGACTAAGAACTTTGGCGAAGGCTTTTCCATACTCATCTTCATCAGCAATAACAGTTCCGTCAAGATCAAAAATAACAGCATCAATTTTCATTTTGGAATTTACTTCAGAGTTTCTACGATCATTCCGGCAGAGGTATCTCGAATAATGAGGCTATCTTTTTCTTTAATTTCATTTCTCAACTTATCCGCTTTAACGAAATCTCCTTTAATACGTGCAAGCTCACGATTATCCAATCTGACTATCGTGGAGTTACCCAACGGCACACCGGTCAGATTTACCACACTACTTTTAGACTCGTGTAATTTAAATTTTTCCTCAGTAATTATATTCAATTTTGATAATCCCAACCCCAGCACTTCATCGAATGAAATCGCCAGATCATATTTATCTTCGGAAGGAATATTACTTTTGATTGCCTCCCATAATACTGCCAAAGCCGTTGGAGTATTAAGGTCATCACTCAAGGCCGCCAAAAAGCGTTTGCTAAAATCTTCAGTCTTACTATTTTTCTCTTCAGATAAGTATGTTCTTCCTGCTTGTGTTTTTGCAGCTTTAACTTGCTCCCTTAAATTATTAAGCGCCACCTGAGCAGCCGACAGACCTTTGAGGGTAAAATTTAGACCGCTTCTGTAGTGAGAGGTTAATATTAAATATCTGAGTGCTAAGGGATCAAATCCTTTGTCAACTAAATCCGTAACTAATATTGAATTTCCCAAACTTTTACTAATCTTTTTTCCGTCTAAAGTAAGCCAATCGTTATGAAGCCAATAGTTTGCGGTTTGTCTTCCGAACGCTCCGTAGGCTTGTGCCACTTCATTTGTGTGGTGAACCGGAATGTGTTCCTTACCACCGGTATGAATATCAAACACTTCACCTAAATATTTTACTGACATTGCCGTACATTCAATATGCCATCCGGGGAAACCTTCCCCCCAAGGACTCTTCCATTTCATTATATGTTCAGGTTGATTAGTAACCCAAAGAAGAAAATCCCAAGGTTGCTTCTTTCCCGGATCAACATCGACTCTGGATCCGGCATGCTGTCTTTTTAAATTAAGCCGCGCAAATTCAGGATACTCTGGAAATTTTTTAGTATCAAAAATCAAGCCTGTCGCAGTTTTATACGTAAAACCACTTTCCTCAATTTTTTTAATCAAGCTTATCTGTTCATCGATATGTTCCGTGGCTCTGCACAAAATATCAGGTCTTTGAATATTTAAAAGATCTAGACTCTGCAAAAATTGTTTTATATATTTATCTGCTATATCCCAAACGCTTAATCCTTCGCGTTTAGCTCCTTTTTCCATCTTGTCTTCACCCGTATCTTCATCCGAAGTCATATGTCCGACGTCCGTAATATTCATAACCCACTTGACTTCATAACCGATAGATCTTAAAAATCTCACTAAAGTATCCCATTGAACATAAGCATACATATGTCCGATATGCTGATTCCAATAGACAGTCGGTCCACAAGAATAAATTTTCACAAATGGAGCTTTAACAGGAACAAACTTTTCCTTCTTATGTGTACGTGTATTAGTTAGATAAATCTCTTGCATATAAGTCATATCATACTTATATTGTTACCCGGATATCTGTTTCCCTATTTCTTTCGTTCCCTGCTTTCTTTTAGCAACTCCAAACATTCCTCTTTTAGGCATAGTAGTAGGTTCAACCAACGGCTTCTCGCTAATCGGTTGTTCGGTTTGAGTATGTCCCATCAGTGTGTTCTGTGATTCCTGCCATTCCTGCGATCTTTGCTCTCTGGTGTTGCGCATTTTTTTAAGTTCTTCTTCAAGCTCTTCAATTTTTTTTCTGGTAATATTTTCTAATTTTTTTTCCTCCAATTTTGTAATTTGAGGTATTTTTCCATCAGCGGTAACAATCTGGTCGATAACGGAAGCAGAGGGGGAAGGCTCAATACCCGTGCCTTGCCTGGTTGTTGATTTTAAAATTTCTACCGGTTCCTGTGCAACTTGTCTGGCAGCCTGCTTAGCAATATCTTTCGCTGTTTTTCCTGTTTGTTTGAATATATCGGACATAACAATTTTCTATTTTCAAATAACACGTCTCCCTTCTATCGCTTCTCTTAAAGTAGTTTCATCGGCGTACTCAAGGTCAGCGCCTGTGGGAATACCCATACCAAGTCTGGTGATTATTAATTTTTGATTATTAATTTTTAATTTGTTGTTAATATACATTGCAGTAGCGTCACCCTCCATAGTTGGATTTGTCGCAATAATTATTTCCTTTGGCGGATTACCGTTCGAGTCTTTAACCCTTTTAATAAGATCTTCAATAAAAATTTCGTCCGGTCCGATATTATCCAAAGGATTTAAGCTTCCGTGTAGAACATGATAAACACCACTGTATTTCCCGGTTCTTTCAAAAGCCAATATGTCAAGTGGTTGCTCAACAATCATGATGGTATTTTTTTCGCGGTGTATATCCGCACAAATAGTACATGGATCGGATTCAGACACGTTTCTACAGATCGAGCAAAGAACGGTTTCTTTTTTCAACTTTTCCAAAGATTCAGAAAATTCATCCAACTCAACTTGAGGCACATGTAAAAGATAATAAGTTAGCCTTTGAGCTGTCTTCGGACCGATTCCGGGAAGTTTTTGAAAAGCATCAATCAATCTGGATAACGGCCTGGGTATCTTCATGTTTTAATTATACCTGATTGAATTCATAATTGAAGATTGTATACTAAAAAACCTGCGTAGAAGTTTTAGCTCATTCCCCCCAGAAGCCCACTTAAACCGCCGCCCATTTCCATCATTTTCTTAGCAGCTTTTTTTTGAACCTCCTTCATAGCACGATTTATCAAGTCCACAATTTCTTTTTGTTCTTCATCATTTACTTCCAAATGTACAAGTGTCTGGGCACCATTTACGGTGACCTTCATTCCGCCGCTTTCCTCTGTATGGCGAATTAGCTCAAGTTCTTCCTGAAGCTTTTTGGCTTGTTGTCTTAATTTTATCAAATCCTTCGCTTGTTGTAATTTGTCGAACATGTTTATTATTTTAACTACCAAATATATCTTTTGCAACTTTAATTATATCTTCATCCTCGGTTTCGGTTAAAACCGAAGCGGAGTTATTTAAAACAGGTTCATTTGAAGTTGCATGGTTACCGTTAGCGGTGTCCACGGTTTTTTTGATCGGAGGATCGGTTAAAGTACATTCCAATCTGATTGGCATTCCAATTATCTCCCCGACCGTTGTTTCCAGAATATCTCTATGAGGATTTGATTCAAGACGCTCTTTGTGAAATTTATAATAAACACCTAAGGTCAATTTTTTTCCATCAAAATTTATCGGCTTTGCAGCACGCAGTAAGGCCTCCGTTGAGGCATTGATGGGTCGAATCTGTGACAGAACGTCAGCCCAAACATTTTCGATTTCAGCACTTCCCGAGTTAGTAACATCTCTTATCTCACTAGCGTCTTTTGGATCATCAATATTATCGGTTTTACTTTGACTATCAAATTTTTCATCCTTGTCTTTATCATCTTTAACATTATCGTGTAGCGAATAAGTATCTATATTTTTTATTACTGGTTTTTGATCATTAATCTCATTAATATCGCACCACTCTACAAATGAGAGTTCTAACGGCAGCTGTTCGATTGCTGCAGTACTTAGTTCGTTACTTGCTTTTAGGAGTAATTCAATCAATTGAATCAGTTCCTGTTTAGAAAATAACTTAAGGTCATCAGAATTAATGCCGATTTTTGACATCAAGCCGGCACGAAGCCTCTCGAGCAAAATGATTATCATTGTTTTAATTTCTACACCATTGGAAACGGATCTCTCAACTTCGCCTAACAAACTTTTAATATCGCGCTTTGCTAATAACGTCAAAAATAAACTTGCATCAAATGATTTTCTAGAAAAGATGAATTCAGATACCGTACTATTATTAAGTTTGATATCCGCCGTCAGGATCTGCTCTAATATCTTAACTGCATCTCTGAAAGAACCGTCTGCTGTTTTTGATATCAATTCCAACACACCTGCCTCAAATTTTAATTTTTCAGAAGCAGCCACCCTCGATAAAGAGCGAACAAGTTCCTCAGGACGGGCTTTTCTAAAATTAATAACAACTGTCCTTGAACGTACAGTATCAATTAATTTCTCCGGGTTCGTCGTGGCAAGTATGAACATTACATGATCCGGAGGTTCTTCCAAAGTCTTAAGTAAAGCATTAGCAGCTTCTGTAGTTAACATGTGCGCTTCGTCGATGATATATACCTTTTTTTTCGCCCTAACCGGCGCGAGTTTAACGGCTTCGCGAAGAATCCTGACATCATCAATACCCCGATGAGATGCTGCATCCAACTCATATACATCCAAATTTTCTCCTTTCGAAATTGATTTGCATTGTTCACAATTGTTGCACGGCTCTCCCCCGGCAAGCGGATTCTCGCAATTGAGAATTTTGGCTAAAATGCGTGCTGCCGAAGTTTTACCGGTACCTCTTGGTCCGGCGAAAAGAAACGCATGCGGCATTGACCCGGCGGTTACATACTTTTTTAAAGTTTCCCTCACATCAACCAAGTCTAATTCATCTAAAGTCTGTGATCGATATTTTAAGTAGAAAGTCATAACAAAATAATTACCAATAAGTACCAATGAACACCAATAAATACAAATTCCCAATTGGAAATTGGTATTTATTTGTACTTATTAGACATTGGTATTTATTTTACTCATGGTGTTCTCCTAATAAATGTAATGCTCCGTGCTCTACTAACTCTATAACTTTGTCCTTTATCAGTCTACCCTCTTTTTTGGCCTCTTCTAATGCCTTGGGAAAGCATACTATTATGTCTCCCAGGTGAATAATATTGTCCGGTGCATGGATGAAGTATTTATCAGTTTCAAGAAAAGGAAATGATAAAACATTATGTATAATGTTATTTTCCTTTAGATATTTCCTGGCCAACGAGATCATCTTATTTTCACCCACAAATGCAACAGACAAATCGGCATCCGATTTAATACCTTTTTCCTCCAGCAACTTTTTTACTTTTTTTTTAATTAACGGAGTACTAATAGGATAAGTGGATTGTTTTTTGACATAAACCTTGATCATAGGTACCAGGCAATAGATACCGGGGACTAGAATAATAGTTAGTACCTAATGCCTAGTCCCCAATAGTTCCTTTACTTTCTCCGCTACTTTTTTTCCATCTGCTCTCCCGGCCGCTTTTTGCATCACCGTCCCAATTACTTGTCCCATCTCCTGAATCGATTGTGCTCCCAACTGATTTATTGAATCACTGATTAACTGATTTAATTCTTCTTCTCCTATTTCTTCCGGTAAATATTCTTTTAGAATATCAAGCTCTTTTTTCTCCTGCTCCAACCGCTTTTCTAAAGTCGCGCTATCTGAACTACTTTGTTTACCCTGAGCAAGACGTATGGCCTCCATAGCTTCTACCCTTTTTTTGGTTTCCCGTTTGACAACTACAATTTCTTCTTCCTCGGATAGTTCATGCTGCTTTGTAATTCTTTCGTAGTTAAAAGCGGAAGATAACAACCTCAAAGTCGATAGTCTGATTACATCTTTCGCCTTTAGAGCCTCGGCTATTTTTTGATTTATCGTGTCAGCTATCATATAATATTCTTTCTAATTTTTTCAGCAATTTCTCCCATCTCTAAATCATTCACTTGTATCTCCGGAGGAATAATATCCAATTCACCTCTGTTGTTTACAGTGCCTACTTCTGTCGTTCTGGGTAATATATGGATGTGTGCATGTGGAACAACGCCATATGTATAGTAATTCACATATTTAGTTTTAAAAGCATTTTGTACGGCTCTTGTAATTAATAAAGCAGTTTCCCAATACTTTCCAAAATCTGGTACATCATATGTCCATCGGGTATGTTTTTTAGGAATTAATAAACTGTGACCTTTCACGGCGGGTTTTATATCCAAAAATGCTATAAAATCCTTATCCTCATAAACTTTATAACAAGGGATCTCACCTTTAACTATTTTACAGAAGATGCAATCCTTCATGACATTTTTTTTCTTACTGCTTATTCTTTTATTTTTCGAACTTCAAAGCGCTCTTTCTGATGTTACGTCCGCCAAAAAATGAACCTGCATATGGGGAATTGAGGCAGCATCTCCGGCGTTGTGAATCAGCTTAAAACCCTTAGCACTTTTTTCTCTTGCCAGAAGAATCGCAATATCCTTGACTTCCTTCCAAAGTTCATCGGTAATCCCACTCACATCTTTTATGTGAGTGGTTGGAACTATAAGAAAATGTATCGCAGCTTGTGGATTAATATCTTTGATAACGATAAAATTACCAGTTTTTCTAATAACTTCAGCTTTTTCCTCTCCTTTTATAATACGGCAAAAAACACAATCATCCATATAATCTAATATAGCAATTTACCTAAAAATCAACAAGACCCTAAAGAAGTACTACGATTTTGTCTATACCGACTTATCAGGGTTGAGTGCAAGTTCCGAAGTTATTTCGCCATAAAGCGTAGTCAATAAAGTCGACTCTCGTATCGTTATTGAAGTCTCCGTCTTTAGCTCCATTAGTCGTTGTATTGCCAAAATTTAATCTCCATATCGCATAGTCTATGAAGTTCACGCAGCAGTCCCCATTCGCATCACCAACAATGAAACATTGAGCTGGTGTGGGTGTTGGGGTTACCGGACCTGTTGTTGGTCCGGGAGTATTGGTTGGTCTTACAGTCACTACGCTTGATGGCAGGGGTGTTGGTATTATTGTAGGTATAGTTGTTGGTACTTGTGTCGGTGGCACGGTTGTAGGCACTACGGTCGGGATAGGAGTATTCGGAGGCGTTGTGTCAGTCGATTTTGCTAAGACAGTATACATGCTAAACCCTGAACCGCCGTTTGGACCTAAAGTGATGGTGCTCCCGGACGTAAAGTTTTTCGAATATAGTGAAAATACGGGAGGGGGCGAAGCTACGTCTGAATTTAATATGTTACTTCCCGTATCTGTCCAACCTGCAAGCCAAGTGGGTTTTGTTGTGTATCTATCATCATGTGCAATATAAACTACTGAATCATATTTAACTTTGAATGTCGCCAGGATTGTTTCGGTATATGCTTTGGAATCGTTTGCAGTTCTTATCCATTCAAATCCTCTATATTCTGTAGGTATAGTAGTAAAAGTGTATGACCTATCACCATATTGGACATCCCCAACCTGTAAATTAGTCCTTACAGACCAATCGGGCGCATTGGTATCATTAACCACCAAATTTGTTATATTTCCCGGGGGTTGAGTCGGAGCTAAAGTTACAGTTGGCCCCCCTGGGTTAAGATTCAATGTTATCGCTTGTGTTGTAACGGTAAACTGACCGGAATTCATATCGACCAATTGATATTCATCTACAGAAACTTGTGTTGTTGTTTGAGCGGTTGTCACCGTGCTAAAAATAAAGTTCGCAAGTTCAAAAGTTCCGGAGGGAGGATTTAGAGTAGTGTTTCTGGGATCTTTTGCGAGAACTAAAGTAATAAGACCTAATGTATTTGTAGTACTCATTGGAGTTTTTATAATACACGGCATTGTTCCCGTACAGGCATATTGCGGTAATGCAGTACCAGTCGGAACGTCGGCATTATTCATTGTCAGTAGATTTGATGTTGTAGCTTCAGAAGCTAGTCTAATTTTTGCAGGATCATATTTTACCACTACCCTGGCAAAACCAACCTGAGTCGTTCCCGAATTAACCATTAATCTTACAGTTTGATTCGGAGGAAGGGTTGTGCTCGCTGCGCTAAATGACAAAGTCGCCGAAGCTGCACCGGAGAAATACCTGATTACTCTTTGTGCAACAATTACCGTAATAGGCAGCAATATCAACGCCAACACTAACACAATCAATCTCTTGTTTTTATCCCTTGGCAGAGACCTTTTAATATTTCTAAGAACACTGGTTCTGGCACTACTCATCTTTACCCTACATCCATTGTAGTTATATATTGAATTTATTGTCAACTATTAATCGGCGTGTTACCTCAAATAATTCGCTATCCATACTGTATAATCGTAAATATTTACAGTTTTATCCAAATTGAAATCCCCCACACTTGCACCCGAAGTTGTTGAAATACCGTAATTCTTAATCCAAATTACAAGGTCGCGTCCGTCAACTTTCCCGTCACCGTTTGCATCACCTTGCTTTAACACTGGAGTCGGAGTAGGACCTTCAGTCTTAACCAAATACAAAACCAACTCATTACCGAAGCTGGTGGGTTTGACAAAGGACTGGGTACCGGAACCTACTGACTTGGCTTCCATTATTTTGTTCCCGCTAATAGCATCAAGCCAAGTTAAGTTGTAGTTTCCGACTGTCATATTTGTGACTCCAGGATTTCCCCCATTTCTTGTATATAAAATGTAACTGTATCCCGCTTCGGCCAACACCCACTCTGTTGTTCCTGATTTTAAACTATTGTTTGGTTCCATAAAATTAACCCTTGTTGCTTCCATAAAACTCGTAAGATTATTACAGTCACTATATTTCGCCGGATCGTTCCATGCAGAAGGGTCGGAAGCTCGCCCCATCTGATGTACCTGAACTATACTTGCTCCTCCCATGACTGCCGCCCAATTTCTTTGCCTGACTAAAGTCCTGTTATCGAGTGCATGGTCAATGTTTTCTGACATGTTTAAAATTTTATTACCATTGACATTATCCCAAGCCGCGTTTACCTGTGTATTCATTGCACTAATGTCATCATAATTAATCTGCATTAAAAACATCGACAGATTATTATTGCTGTTAAAGTCGAATTGGTTTCCCGGCAACTGATGAACTCCAATAATGTGCTCAGAATCGTTTTGGCGTATTAAAGCAGCTACATTGGCTACTTGGGTTTGGGTCAACCCTTCGCTATATTCTTCCGCAACCGACCAGATTAAAAGTTTTCTCTGTATTCCGTTTGCGCGTACTTTCAGCTTATTTACAATTTTCGGGACCGAAGTTTGCCAATCGGAAGGCAATCCCACTCCATCATCATAAAAGAAAAATACGGTAGTTACTCCCGCATCCTCTAATTTATCAAGGTACCCTTGCCAAGTAGCTAAAGTCTGATCAAGTGCAACTCCGGTACCGGGAGTGCAGCTTCCTGAGCAACGATCTTTTAAATAAGCCGTAATATATGTCGTTTTTGCGTCACGCTGCGTTGTGAGAAAATCAAGATTACCACTCGTATTATTATAAAAAAAATCTTCAGGGTCTCCCGGACCGCACAAAAGTACGGGCTTTGGATGTCCATTTATAGAGAGTCCGCTATATGTCATCCGGTTTGGGTGCTGGGGATCCTTTATTATTGTTCCGTTAACTGCTGCTTGTACATTTTTAACTACTCCGCTATTTGGGTTAAACGAAAATTTAAAAACAATAAGCCCAAAGCTGATAAAAGTGATTCCACTTAAAACGAATAACTTTCTTTTTATGTATTTATTAAAATACAACACTTGACTTTATTTATGAACCAAATACTTATTAGATTTAAACAATTATCGGTAATTTGAAACCCAAATTATGTAGTCTGCAATTTGAACAGTCCCGTTTCCATCAAAGTCCCCGTCCAGATTTTTCCTTGAAGTTGATTGACCGAAATGGGTCAGCCAGACTACAAAATCGATGCCGTCTATTTTCCTGTCTAAATTAGCAGGTGCTGGCGTTGGGGTGGGAGATATCGGATAAGTTGTCGGCCCGGTTCCGGGTGCTTCAAGTGCATAGACCAGATTTTGGATATAGAAAAGGTCTCCTTTCTCAAAAGCGGGTACGTCAACGTATTTTGCTAATTGTGTATATGACTCGTTCATAATTAAAGCTTTTGCCTGAAATACCGCCTGAACATCATAAAGATTTTTTAAAGTTCCTTCGGCAAATTCGGTTTCTGAACTGCTAACGAACCAGTAAGGCGCAAGGTAAGAGTATTCGTTCAATGCTTCCTGGACTTTTGTACTGATATTGTTCCTTAAATATGCACCTAATTCAGGTGTTAAATATGTAAAGTTTCTGGACACATTGAACGCCCTGCAATATTTAATATCACCGCTATAAATA
>Ga0075719_119_pt1 | contig 30510 bp, 22 predicted proteins | sample RifGroB1_FD_67780 | JGI IMG/M metagenome (GOLD analysis project Ga0075719, IMG submission 67780) | Microgenomates (Woesebacteria) bacterium GW2011_GWB1_38_8
TTTGACGTCGTCAACGGAAGCATTGTGAAGATCGTTTGTACCGAGTGGTCCTTCCCCAATCATTAAGTTAGCACTATTTGCCGCAGATCCTTCTGTGAGAGAAGTGTCAGAGTTATATAGAGTGCTATTCAAATAAACATGTAATCCAGCAGTGCCTGTTTCGCTACCATCCCGATCCATCACGCAGGTAGCGTAATACCATTTATTTTCCAGTGGATCAATAAGGCCATTTACCTGTTCCTCCCCCGAGCCGTTACCGTCCGCATACTTGCAATCTATAGCAAATAAACCTCCTGATAATGCAGTATGCAGAGTGTACCCTGCATAATCGTCACCGGTGTCCCAATTCATATTTTTACTGACAACATCGACTCCCGCACCATCGTTATTTGTACCCTTAATCCATGCACTGATTGTATAATCGCTCGTATTTGGGAAGTCTAATATACCTGAAGATGGATCAGGAACTGATATATACTCATTAGAACCGTTGTCAGAAGTAGCTATGGCGCTACCATATTTTCCGGCTGACCACTTTGGACTTCCGGTTAATGTTCCGTTATTTCCGTTACCGGAAGAATCATAGGTCCGAACGAATATAGCCTCTCGACTTCGCTCGGGGTAAACTGGCGGTTATAAAGACGCACTTCGTCCATTGTTCCGTCAAAGTAGTTGCTGCCTTGCCGGCCTACATAAAACTGGTTGGCGTTGATTGCGGTGTCGTCGGTTACAGTAACAAGTTGCCAGACATTGGCGGTGACGGCGGTTCCAGTTACTCCGTTAACGTAGATTTTTGGATTGCTAAATCCTGTTACCGATATTGTTCCGGTGGAGGTAATATATGCTCCCGATGTTAAAGAAATATAATAATTGGTCGTAGAGTCGGGATTAACCCAAAAGGATACAGTTTTTACCCCACTAATGGTTGAGGTAGTTGACAGATATTGCGATGAGGCAGGAACGTGTTCACTTCCGTTTCCGAATTTTGCACCTGTGAAAGTAGTTGTACCGTTGTTGGTGAGAGCATATCCATTCCCGGAGCTGTCCCTGTAAGTTTCAGGAGTAACATTAAGTGTTGCATAAAATGACCAATGGAAGGATCCAGAAGTGGCTCCACCAGCAAAAGTGCCGGGTAATGCTGAGAATGAACCACGGTCATACCAGCGACTAGTTCCGGTAGACTCAAGCCAGAATCCCAACGTACTGCTTTCGGGGTGATATGCAATCCAGTAATCCCCGGGGGATAGTTCAACAGGAGTAACTACATTCTGGGTAGCCCAGCCGGTTGCGCCGGGCGTAAAGGCAGCTGTTTCTGCTTTGAGAGTGCCGGGGTAACCGCTGGCGTCATCATATATTCCCAGTCGAAGTTGTCCGCCCGTAACGCGGACATAAAAGCTTAAACTTTGGATAGTCGCTGTTTGACTTAACGTATATTTTGTGGCTAATAGATAATTTCCGTTTCCACTGTCTTCTGTTGTTAATACACCAGTTTCGCCAAGAGTTGTAGTTGATGCAGTTGATCCGTCCATCTTCCAATAACCCACAAGTCCGTTTGAGAGGTAGGATTGGTCGGGTCCGAAGGAAGCAGAGGTACCGCGAGAGGGAGTTTCACCAACATAATCTGCTTTGACTTCGGAAGCTGATCTGGCGGTTCTTAAAACTTTAACCTCATCGATAAAACCTAACCATCCGTCTGCAGCAGCCCAATCAGCACCGATGGTAAAACTATCGCTGTTGGAAGCATCGGTAGAGGTAATGGATATTGTTTTAGGGAATTGGCCGTCTATATATAGCGTAATTGAGGTAGTTCCGTCTTTGACTAACGCGACATGGTGCCATTTATTGTCATCATAAGAAGCGGTAGATGCCAGTGTATAAAGCGGAAAACTCGTGTCGTCACTGTCAAATTGAAAAAGTATTTGGCCGCTCCCATTCATTACTATTTCGTAACCGCCATCACTTCCGGTATCTGCGTTGTATTTTTGAACTAAAGTTCGAAGACCTGAAGTTATATCAGGAGTTCTGAACCAAAGTTCAACCGTAACGGTATTGGCTGCAGCCATATCCAGATCATCATCATCTCCGAAAGATACATAGTCTCCTGTTCCATCAAAGTACAAACATTTACCGGTCTTACATAATTCTTCTGTTTTCCAAACAGCATTGGTTATACTTCCGGCTGATACTGAACTATTGGTATCATGCACTGCACTACTAGTACCGTAACCTTCATCCATAGTCAGATACACATCGGCAGCCTGAACTTCTTTGGCGGGGAAGAAGAAAAAACGAAATGAGACTAATATGACGGATAGGACTAATATGACGGATAATATTTTCCGACGACGGGTGGCGGTAAGCCAGCGTATAAGTCTTACCGGCGTAGCCGGCCAAGCTTTGCTTATACGACCCATACGACTTATAGGACTTATCATACGCCGCCTCCTTTCTTTAGGCGGCGTATCTGTGAGCGCTTGTCGTACAAGCGCTCTGTAAACCCACCTTTTTCCAGAAAATCTTTTTCGAGTTTTCGTAAAAGTTGATCCAGGAGAAAGCTTTCCTGATGAATAAGGCAGATGAGGCAGTTCGCAGCGACCGCTGGGTCTTGACTTTCAAGATAGGTCTTATATGTCGTATAAGACTTATTTGACTTATAAGCAAGCCGTCTAACGGCTTGCGACTGGGGCGAGTCTTTCGGCCAAAGGCCGAAGCCTCGCTGCCTTAGAAAATCCTCGAAGTCCTCAAGAAGCTCTCCGAAACTGGCACGAGCGACCCCTATAAGTTTCAGCTCGGTTTTTTTGCTGGTTCCCGAAGCGAGGCTACCCTCAACGAGATTTTGTTTACCGGATCGTGCTGCCTGAACCATCTGGTCATAAGTCCTATACGACCTATTAGACTTATAAGACATATATTTTTCGCAAAAAGCATAAGTTCCGTCAGAGATAATCACAGCGGTTTTATAACTTTCCAGATTTTTATACCCTCCGTGGGGAGGGATAAGATTATTAGACTTATACGACTTATATGACATATATGACTTATTTTTTAAGAATTGCACTCATGGTACTTTGGATTACTTGGTTAACGGTTGTGGTCGCGGCTTGGACCGGCTTGGCAAAATCTGAATGATTTTGCGATATAAGTCTTATTAGTCCTATAAGGCTTATTAGACTTATAAGTAAAAGAGAGCTGGTTTGTGTAAATTTCTTGGAGAGAAATTTTCTGCCTTCAGGTTGCGTCGCATACCAGGCTAGGACGATTGCATCCAAAAGATGACCTTCCTGCTTCGTCAATCCGTCTTTTTTACAATAGAAAAAACCATTCGGAAGATTATCCCAATCCGGATTGGCAAAGTTAAAGTTCGCGATAAATCGCGATAATTTATAGGACTTACCGGCGTAGCCGGCCAAGCTTTGCTTATATGACATATTTGACTTATATTTTTATAGCCACCCCAGTTAGATAGCTTCGCATCTAACGGGGTAGGGTTGTCAGTCACGACCGACAACCCACCAATTAAATCTGATATCGCTTTCGGTTGGACTGTCAAAACCGACTTTGATCTGTCCGTCGATTTGGTCTTTAACATAAATTACGAAATTTCCTGTTCCTGATGTAGGTGTGACGAAAACAAGACTATCTTTTGTTATGTTGGGATTAACGATTATTACTTCGCTTGTACCGCTAGGAATTCTGGACTGACCGGCTGAGGCATTTGTTGTATATGTTGTTCCGGCGAAGTTAGCCGATTCGGTTGCCGAAGGGTCTGCTTTTACGGCCAGAGTGTCGGCAGTAACTTTGGTAAATTCGGCGGCACCGGTTGCGGATATCGAAGCAACTTCATCACCTAAACTATTTACGGCGCTTAATATTTTGCCAAATCCGGTCAGTTCATCGGCATCGGCATTTAAAGTCAAACTCTTTGCGGAAAGGCTGCCTCCGACTGCCAAGTCTCCGGCAATTTGAACATTTCCGGAAGTATCGATTGTGACTAAACCTGCCATTAAATACAAAGGTTGGGAGGCGGAGGACTGGATTGACAACGGTATATCGATGGAATCGATAGATGTAAGATTTAAGTTGTCGGATGTAAGAGAAGATATTACCAAATTAGAGCCAATAACAACACTTTGATTTACTGACAAAGTATCAACTGCAGCAGTTCCTGTAACAAAGAGGTTTTCCAACGCCAGTTCATTAAATGATGCGCTACCTGTTGCTGGTGTTGAACCCCAGCCGTCGGTTTGTGCCAAAAGATCCTGATCAACTGCAACGTCGCGGATTAGTGCCTCGATCTCGTCACGGGTTAGAGATGTTGGGGAGGTTGGGGAGACGATTTCATCTGCGATTACTTTTCCGCCCCGCAATTCACCCGCTATACTGGCTTCATTTGTTACGAAACTGTCACTTGCCAGTTCACCCGAAAAGGTGGCATTACCGACCTCATCAATACTTGCCGCAACGTTTCCATATCTGTCTTTAATTAATAATTTTCCGAAACCCGAAGGTTCTGAGCTTGTCGAAGAACCGGAGGTACTGAGCGAAGTCGAAGTACTATCTCCTATTTGTATTTCAATATCTTTTTCTCCTTCAAGCGGCGCGATCTTTTGGGTTAGAACTTCCGGCGAAACCAGGCCGACTTTGACAAGCATTCTGTCAACGGTTCCCTGGAATGCGTTAAATGAATTAGTTATAAGGTCAGTTAATCCCGAAAGTTTAGATATTACACTTCCGTTATTATCCGTAAGCTGAACAAAACCGGGATTAGCGGAATCCTGAGCGAGTTGTATATCTCCGCTTTCGGATAACTGGATCGGTTCGTACCATGTGTTATTGATGAATATGCTTATTGTGTCTTTCCCTGATTGGGGGGTCCAATCTTCCAGAGCTTGTCCGATAACCCTGCCGTTATCATTTGATTTCATGGCTTTACCGGGTTCAGTACTCGTTGTAATATAATCTCCGGGAATAATATTGTCGGAAGTATTGGATATTTTAACAGGTACTCTACCGGCTAGAGCGATAGAATACGATGTACCGTCGGGATTTTCTCCAAGCATAATTCCCGGGTTTGTTGAAACTACGCCTATGACACTTGATTCATATGCAGATGCGCTTCTTATAACATGCTCAGGATGTTCAGGATCTACCTTGACAATTTCTCCCACTTCGAGTGCTTGGTTGCTTGGGAAAAATTCAGCAATATCGACTCCGTCAGTATTATCATCGAGTCGGGCTGAAGCATCCAGCCAAGCTATAAGGTTCCACATTGTGCCGTCGTAGATGAACTCTAATTGGTCCCCAGCAGCAAGAACAGCGACAAAATCATTAGTTCCGCAGTTGAGACTGGATGAAGTGCAATCAAGATCAATATTTGCAGTTCCAACTTCAATAAAGATGATTTGACCGGCAGCGCCATTTGTAAAATTGGTGATTAATCTATTGGTACCATTAGCTTCAACGAAATGAGAAGCTCCGCCGACAGATGGTGTAACACTGTCCTCCAATGTTTCCTGGGAATTGAGTGAGAATTTGCCGTCCATAATTATGGCGCCAGTTCCGTAAGTTTTAAGCGTTAAATTATTATTTTCAAAACTTTCTCCGGCGCGTACCGTTAAAGGCCCGTAACTATCGATTGTAGACGCTGTTTGATTGGTAAATACAAGATCATATGCTATTGACACATCACCTGCTGCGGTAAACTCATGGGGTATTGCTGAAGTTATTTTTGTTGTATCAACAGAAAATAGTTCGGATGCATTGTCATATATGGCTAAAAGATTGCCGGTTGTATCAGCAAGCGAACCGATATTTATCTTGAAAAGATCACCGCTTGATGTTGCCCAATTGGAAGGGGACCAATCAAATAGTCCCAAGTTTCCGGTTGTTAATCCTGTCGAAGTTGAATTAACCTTAAGAAGTGAACCAGCGTTCCAAGTATTTGCTGAACCTGTATTAAGATTAAGAAGTGTTCCTGCTGTCAGAGTAGAGGAAGTTATTCCCAACACATCTCCTGTTGTTGTTACATCACTTACAATATCAGCAACTCCTCCTGCAGCAGTTTCTACTCCATATGCAATGAATGACGCAGCTACAGTTGAAATTCCTCCAACTGCCAAGTCCCAAGTTACATTTCCCGGAGCCAGTTGCTGGGAATTAAACTGCCAATAATCAGCAGAAGCCAAGCCGAATGAATCAAATGATACCCATGTTGCAGAATTCTCATCCCTGTACTGAAGCTTTCCTGTATCATCGGTAGCAGAAAGCCTTAAGCCCGCGTCATTTGTCGACATGCCTGTTTCCCAGAAGAGTTGGGGGATATTACTGGACGTTAATGCATATAAGTAGTCATCGGTATCGCCTGCGGTCATTAGTCTGATGTCATCACCTGAACCTTGTGTGTATAGTAATATTCCGTTCAGCCCGGCTTCAGTAGTGATAAATCCTCTGGAAGTATACGGAGCCGAGGATGTATCATCAGCCTGGCCCATAAAGGTCCAGGGTGCGCCAGTTATACTTGTATCGTATTGAGTAACTGCCATACCGTTAGCAGTTTGGTTGGATACAAGAATTCCTGCGTTACCGTCAATGTCGTAACTTACATTCAATCTTTGAGATACTACTGACGGATTACCGATAGTAAGATAATAATCATTAGATACGCTTTGAGCTAAAACTAATCTTGCTGTACCATTGCTGTCCAATGCCCGTAGCCAGTAAGCGTTATCATCACTTACGTCTGTGAACTCCAAGTCAAGTAGATAGGTATTACTTGCGATGTCGGCGTCCGAGTTGTCGATCTTCATCACGGTTCCACCGTCCAGGGTTGAATTAAGCAGGGCTTTGTCTTCTAATACCATGCTATAGTCCCAATCAGTTCCCTGTACATATACCCCATATTCGTTACCGCCACCCGCTGTTCCCAAGTCAGAAATGTTAATACCGAAGAAGTTTTGAGCATTTCCTGTTATGTCCGTCGCCGTAACATTAAGTGCTGATGTTGCACCTGTAAGAGATGTTGCACCTTGCCAGTCGAGAAGTAGACCGTTGCCGGTAGTTAATGATGTCGAATAGTTGGATGCAACATCGCCATTTCTGCCAAGAGTAAATCGGGCGGTACCTGATGCAGATGCTGCAAGTATGTTTTGATTTCCGTCTTCGTTCAGGATTACCAAAGCTTTACCGGTTTTGGCGCCTTCGACTGAAAAAAGACCATTCAAGTTATAGCTTCCCGCATTTGAAGATACTGCTAATCCTCCGTTTGCAGTGCTATCAACAATCACCTGACCGCTGTTGTAAGTTCTTAAAGTAAGGTCATTACTTTCAAAACTTTCTCCGGCATCTATGGTTAATGGCCCTTTGGCTTTTATATTGGAGGAAGTTTGGTTGGAAAATACCAAATCATATGCGATTGTAACGTCTCCCGCGGCCGTGAATTCGTGTGGAAGAGCAGATGTAATCTTAGTTGTATCAACACTGAATAGTTCACTGGAATTATCATATATCGCAAACATATTACCTGTAATATCTCCTAATGGACCGATGTTAAGTTTGACCAGATCTCCACTGGCTGTTGCCCAGTTGGAAGGCGACCAATCAAATAGTCCCAAGTTTCCTGTTGAGAGATTAGGGGAAGTTGAACTGGCTTTAAGAATTTGGCCCGTTGTCAAGAGGTTGGCGTCGAGATTAAGTCCGATTCCCTGTGTTAATGCATCAAAAGAGAAGTCGGCAACAGTTCCGGTTGTTATCGTATTTGAGTTTAAGGTTAATAACCCGCTGGTAGTAGTTGTTTCAAGCGCTTTAGCAACAAATTTAGCTGAGCTTGTTGCCATTCCTCCGACCATTGCGTCAAGAGTCAGGTTATACGGAGCAAGACCTTTTGAATCAGTTGTAAACTGCCAATAATTGGATGCTGATGCTGCTGTAGCCCAGCCGCAGTTAGATTCTAAAGGTCAGATCCCGATTGAGCGCCGAAGGAGGTTGTCCCTAACACGTTATTAGCCGAAGCATCCGTGTTTATTCCAAGGTAGGCAATACCGCTACCTGAATTAATTATTCCAAGAGTATCATTTGAACCATTGAATAAATCTATATTAAAGCTACCGGAAGCAAGAATTGTATTTGTTCCGAGACTAACGGCATTGACAATTTCTCCGTCAGAGACATTCAAGCCGTTAGTTATTGCAGTATCTGTCGTTGCCAGAACTCTTATTGCATCGGCCATTGATCCGGCTGTATTTTCCTGATTATCGATGACTATTCCTGCCTCGTATGCATTAGCTCCTGCATTGGCAGTTGCTGCTCCAAGGATTCTTAAACCGAATGAATTAGCATCCGTATCATTCATGGTTAAGGTAATATCATTTGCATAGTAATCATCTCCCGTTGCCGCACCCGAATTGACTGTCAGGGAATTATTGATGACTGAAAATCCTCCCGTTACCGAAGTATCAACATTAAGGTCAATCACTCCTCCCGTTACTGTCGAAGCGGCTGCAGTAAAGTCTAATTCGCTTCCTGCAGCTGCTGTAAATAGATAGTCATCTTCCGCTCTGAACTCAATATCATTTCCGTTAGCTCCCGCTGAAGTTAAATTATCACCTGCATCAATTCTTACTCCCGATGCATCGGTAGTTGACTGTATAGTGACTGCATCAGTTGCGGCCTCCTGACCGATGAGATTTAATGAGGCAGAGGAGGTAATATCTATGTCTTCTGTTGCCACAGCTCCCGTTGTTGTTATATCGATTCCTCCATTTGTTGAAGTTAAAACCAGACTGTTTGTTGCACCACCTGTGGTTGTCAGGGTCAGCTGGTCTACTGATGAAAGTATTAAATCACCGGCTGATCCGGTAACTGACAGAGTTAAATCTTCTGCATCGGCATCTGCTGCAACAGAGAAATTGGAAGCAGCGTCTGCTGCGACAACGTCCAAGGATATGAAGCCTGTTGCTGAGTCCAAGGTTATGCCGTCTTCGGCATCAATGTCAATGTCTCCTCCCGTTCCGGTGGTTGAGAGTTTCAAAGCATCCGTTCCTGTTCCGGAGGAAGTAAGTATTAACGACGAATCAGAATTTCCCGCCAGTGCAATTGTCAGGTCATCTCCCGCACCGTTACTGGTGACGGTCATATTGGAAATTGCTCCGGCACCAGTCGGATCAATGGTTAAAGTTTCGGCATCAGAAGTTGTAATCAGAGCAGATGTATCTTCAAGACCTAAAGTTAAGTCGGATGCCCTTATTGCACCCAAGTAATTTACGCCAAAGACTGTAGTCCCTGCATCGTCAAACTGCAGAAAGTCGCCGCTAAAGGCTCCACCACCACCACCGGTATTGTCAATATCTGCCCAGATGACGTTGCCCGAGAAGTTCTGGTTGCCGCCTTCACCCAACTTAAGTATTGTTCCTGTTGTAATGGCCGATGCCGTTGCCTCAAGGACCACTCCCGTGTCGATTGTATCGGAGGTTAACTTTGCGACTCTTCCTCCTGTTCCTGTTAACTCAATACCGAATGCCTGGAAGGAAGCAGATGTAGTTGCAGTTCCTCCTACTGCCACATCAAGGGAAGTAATAAATGGAGAAATGACTTCACCTGCTAACTGCCACTTGCTGGCACCCGCTCCTGTTCCCGGACAGGATGTCCAGGATGGAACTCCTGAAGCACCTGTTCCTGACATTAAGCAAAGAGATCCTGTTTCAGTTTCAGCAACCCTGGTAACAACTCCGCCTGTATCCGTGTACAAAACCGCATTGGCATCAGTTCCCATGCCGGAAAGGATTAAATTGGAATCGGAATCAAACATCTCCAGTTCCTCCAGGAGTTAAGGTTAATGCACCCGTTACTGTAAAAGTTGTTGATGCGCCGGAAAAGGAAATATCCGTATCGGCAACTGCAAAATCGTTAAAAGTCTTTGCACCTGTAAATATTTGTGTTCCTGCCAAAGAGGCGAGAGTACCGGTAATAGCAGGTAGTGTAACTGTGGTAATATCGTCGGAAACGTCTGCTGCGGTTAATTCAAGTTCGTTAGTATCGTTTGTCGTACCTTCGAACCAAATCGAGTTACCATCATCTCCTGCGGTTTCGGTAAACGCTGCACCTGTTAATATGTCGCCAACCGCGGTTATATCTCCGGTTGCGCCTCCGGCAATTGCTGCGTCTAGATCGTCCAATACATCCTGAACGTTTGTTGAAGTAGAGTTGTCAAATTCGCCGAAAGTCCCGATTAAGAATGCACCCGAGGTTGTTGGCCCGGATCCTGCATCATTTAAGCCAATCGTCCCGATCGTCAAATCCTGGCCGGAAACTATAGTTACGCCACCCGTATCTGTGGTAAGGGTGTTAACGTTTAAAGTATCTTGGATATCGACGTTTCCTCCGGCGTTTATGGTAAGAGTTGCTCCATCGGAAGTGATCTGATCTCCGTTTACTGCAAGGATTCCCGTAATTGTCAGATCGCCGCTTGAAACGTCAAAGAAAAATGGGGCGGAGGAAGTAGTTCCGCCGATTGCCAGATCATCCGTTGTGGAGGTTAAATAAGTAATCGCACCGCCATCTGTCCAAAGGCTTCCGCTTCCTGTTTGGTCTGCTGCCCAGGTAAACCCGCCCGAAGATGAGTTGTAGGTCAGTACATACGTATTAGTAGGGGAGTTTGATACATATAGATCTACTTCTTGTATGGTGTTATCGCTGATTTCCGATGATTCAACTGAGGTTCCGATAGTGGTGGTTAATGCTCCTGCCGAGTTTGTTAAACCGCTTCCGGTCAAATCAGTAAAAGTTTCTGCATTTATAGTTAAAGAACCCGCTGAAACATCTCCCGCAATATCAGCATCCTGCCCGCCAATCAAATTTCCTGCAACTTCAAGTTCGTCACTTACAAACAGATCCCCGCCTTCAAGATCAATACTTGCGGTCTCAGTCCCAATAGAAACTCCTCCGCCTCCGGGATTAATTAGGATATCATCAGTAGAGTTAATGGTGTTTCCTTCAAGTATCAGAATTCCACCTATGGTCGCATCTTTATCTACGTCTATAGTTGCCCTGAAACTTGCATCTTGTTCAAAAATGCTTTGGGTAAAGACTCTCAGTTGAACATTTTGCATGCTGCTGGCTGCCAGGACTTTTAAAGGTAGGACTTGATCGGACAAGCGTGATTCATCGGATTCAATTTTCAAATTTTCAAATAGCGATATTACAGGAGCGAATTTAGTTTTTTGTACAATTTCGTAAAGTGTAATAGAGGTAAGCAAAGTCACAAGACAGATAAAGAATATTTTTTTATAGATTCTGGGCGTATATTTGTAAACGTATGAAAGCGCTTCATTAGTTGCCTGTTCGGCAAAATATTTTTGTTTTTCCGGCACATAAATTTCAGGCAACTTTTGTTCTTGCTCAAATAAATTAATCTTTAATGGAAATTCATAACTTGGTCTTTTGCTTTTTAACTTTAATGTTTTTAAAGTTTCAAGAGAGTAACGTCTGTGTCCGCCAATTGTTCTTATTGGGGAGATAACTCCTTTTTGCTCCCACCTTCTCAAAGTCTTGGTAGAAACCGAAAGTGCTTGGGCTGCTTGTTCTATAGTAAATAGTTTTTGATTGTAAAGCATAGGCAGTTATTGAGGTTATTTATTTAATAATTTATTTTAATACTAATATTGGACAGTAAAATTGGACATTTATATTCAAAGTGTATACATTATTAGGCCATATAAACTTTATGGCTGTCAAGGGTGTTTTATTATTTTATCTATAGTAGCCAAGAATATAAGTTTAGTTTAGTAATGAAACCTATAATAGATTTAGTGGGTTGAAAATATTATACAAATAGCAATTAAAATAACACCGAAAGCGTATTGATTTTCAATGAAAGACTGATTAGGATGAAGATATGGCATATATTTGTCACTTTCTATGATTAAACTGTCAAAGCTAATCAAGAAGCTAGGATACACACTCTTCGTTCTATTGGCGTTAATATTTTTTGGTTTTATTATAAAAAATAATACAAATGCGCAAGTTTCTTCTTCAGGAATAGCAATTGATGTGCCTTTATCCGATAGCGATGCTGTTGACGGAGATATAATTTGTAGCTACACGGATGGAAATAGAAGATGTGAGACAGAATATGATCCTTCAATGTATGGAGTAATAAGCGATAATCCGGCGGTTGCCGTAGAAGATACGGAGTTGGATGATGCACGATTGGTTGTTAACTCGGGAGTTGTTACGGTAAGGGTTAGTAGCGTAAATGGTGATATCAGTGAAGGTAATTTTGTCAGTTCATCAACCATTCCAGGTGTAGCTATGCTGGCTGCCAGAAACGGCTATGTGTTGGGGGCCTCTTTAGAGAACTACGAATCGGATAACCCACAAGCAATCGGTAAGATTCAGGTTCTGGTAAATATCCACCCTGCTGCCGGCTTGGCAGGGCCCCAAAGAAATCTGTTAAATTTCATAAGACAAGGCTTGGCCGTTCCACTTTTTGAACCTCTGGAGTCACTTAGATATTTGTTGGCCGTGGCCATTGTATTAATATCTTTTACCCTGGGAATGATTTATTTTGGACGGGCATCCCGTGCCGGAATAGAAGCTATAGGTAGAAATCCTTTGGCAAAACGAGTGATACAGTTAACAGTATTTTTAAATATTTCGTTAACGATTGTTATAATATTAACAGGCTTAGGTATTGCTTATTTGATACTCATCCTATAGGTCATATAAGACTTATTAGACATATATGATAAATCTGCCCTTTTTTAGACATAAGACAAATGCGATAAAACCAAAAGTTCTTGTAGTAATAGACGGTTTTGGCCTAGCGCCGGCTTCAGATGGTAATGCTATATCTTTATCAAGAACGCCAAACTTTAATTATTATCTAAAGAATTATCCTCATTCGGAACTTATTGCCTCGGGTGAGTCGGTGGGACTTCCGGCAAACGAAGTGGGTAATACAGAAGTAGGTCACCTTATCTTGGGCGCGGGGAGGGTAGTATTGCAGGACTTGAAGAGAATTAATCTTGCGATTGAGAAAGGAACTTTTTACTACAATAAAGCATTCTTGGATGCAGCCTCTCACGTAAAGAAATACAATTCAAAATTACACATAATGGGCTTGGCAAGTTCAGGAAACGTGCATTCTTCGCTGGAACATTTATATGCAGTTCTGCAATTTTGTAAAAAAGAGGCATTAAACCGGGTGTTTTTGCATTTGTTTACCGATGGCAGGGATGCTCCTCCGAAAAATGGAATTGAGATAGTTGAATCTTTGGAGAGGCATTTAAGCATGTTAAAAGTTGGACAGATAGCTTCGATTTGCGGAAGATATTACGCAATGGACCGAGACAAGCGTTGGGATAGAACTGCAAAAGCATACAAGGCGATAGTTCTAGGGCATGCCATTCAGACCTTCTCGGCTTTGGATGCATTAAAAGGGGCATATCTCAGAGGCCAGACAGACGAGTTTATCGAGCCTACTATTATTGCCAATAAAAATGGACCTGTGGCAACTGTTGGCGATAACGACGCAGTCATATTTTTTAATTACAGGATCGATAGGCCGCGCCAACTTACGATGGCGTTTACATTGAAAGATTTTGAGAATCTGAAATCTTTTGATTTTGGTTACAGCCCGGAGATAGGAAAAATTGAGGGGGAGGTAAAAATGCACAATACCTTTAAACGCGAAAGGGTATTAAATAATTTATTTTTTGTAACCATGACCGAATATCATAAAAATATACCGGTAGCGGCTATTGCATTTCCTCCTCAGGTAATTGATAAACCTCTTGCGGAGATAATTTCAGATGCCGGTTTAAGGCAACTTCATATGGCCGAATCAGAAAAAGAAAGATTTGTGACATATTATTTTGACGGCATGAAAGAAAAAGCATATCCGGGAGAGGAAGTCGCGATTGTACCTTCCCCCAAAGTTGCTACATATGACAAAAAGCCGGAAATGTCCTTAGATAAATTGATAGATCAATTTATTCGTCAGTTAAATCAAGATAAATATCACTTTTTTGTCATCAATTTTGCTAATCCTGACATGGTTGCACATACAGGTAACATTAAAGCTACAGTAAGGGCAATTGAAACCGTGGACAGGAATTTAGCCCGGCTTGTGAATGCGGTTTTGGGACGGGAGGGGACGGTTCTTGTAACAGCAGATCATGGAAATTGCGAAGAAATGCTTACTTTTCCAACCTCCAGCTTTTTTTACACAAGTTCGCAGGGAACCATGAATACCGATCATTCAAATAATCCCGTTCCACTTTTAGTGATCGACCAGAGCCTCAAGGGAAGCCAGAAGGTGATACCTAAGGCAGGATTGTCGGATGTTGCCCCGACAGTATTAAGCTTAATGGGAATAAAAATACCTGAATTTATGACCGGTAAAATTTTACTGGAAGTTAGAGGAGAACCGGTAGCCGGTAGCCAGTAACCAGTAACCAGTAATGGTAATCATATGCAAACAACAGATCCATATTTAATCTATGTAGGTGTTTTTACAATAACGTCTCTAGTCCTTTTATTAGTGGGGTTACTTTTTATGTATTTAAGAACAGTTTCGAAGTTTGCCGAATTTAAGAGAGAGGAAGTGAAGCGTTTCGAAGAACCCGAAAAGTTACTCAGGGAGGCTCAAGCAAATTCGCAGAAGATGATCGAGGAAGCCCAGGGAGTATTAATGAATGCACACAAAGAAGCCAGCATGACTATTGCCAAAGCCTCGGAATTTTTAAATTCCCATCAGGAAGATATAAAAACCAGCCTTTATAGTGCAAGCCAGGAATACCTTGCAAAGTATTCTCAGGCATTGACCTTAATCCAGAATAATACTATCAAACTATTACAAAATATACCAAAAGACGCTTCGAACATACTTAGTACTGAAATCCAAAAGGTCCGGATGGTTATCGAATCAAAGACTACTCAAGCCCAGAATGACGCAAGGAACCTGATAATAGAAGCTTATAAAAAAGCCGAAAGCGAAGTACAGGAGTACAAGAGCGCCAGATTGAAACAGATAGAGGAGTCTCTGGTCTATATATTGGAAAATATCGCTAAGCGTGTTTTGGTAAAGGAAATAAGCCAGGATGAGCACGAAAAGCTGGTTCTTAAGGCACTGGAAGAAGCAAAAAGGCAAGGAATCTTTAATGACAACTCAGATAGTGCTGGAAGAAAGTAAATTTTCAATTTTCAATTACCAATTTTCACTGAATATTTAATTAGTTAATTGTATAAATGAAAATTCATTAAAAATTAATAATTATATATTAGTAAATTATTATTATATGTTTGACGCTATTTTGGCACAAATAAGAACCAAGGAAGAGCTCGACGAGCTTATTGCCGAAGTGCAAATATTATTAAATGCTTTATATCAAAACGGAGGCGAGGCGTTTGATTCGCTTTTAAAAACTAAAGTCCTGCAAAAACATTCCAAGGTATTCGTTGAAGTTTTTTCAAAGGACGGTATCGATAAAAAAACATATTTAAACGGATTGAATGCAAAGCTTAACAAGATCGAATTCGTTAGTATAAAGATATCATTTGAACCAAGCGATGATTTTCTTGATCGCTTAAGTTACTTTGTAAAGAAAAACTCTTCGCTTGAAACAGTCCTTGATATTGCGTTCGATCCGGCGACATTAGGAGGGGCAGAATTAATTTATAAAGGGAATTATCGGGATTATTCATTTAATAAGATTTTTGAACAGGAATTCCAGAAAAGTCGCGCCGAAATTCTTAAGATCCTGGAAGAGAAGAGGGCGATAAAAAATTGACATGCATGATTTTGATTATTATCTTGAAAAATTCGGCGAAATAGGCTTTGTCGAGGAATCGGTGCATTCACTGGTTTATGCATCGGGCATACCGAAAGTACGGCCGAGCGAAGTAGTAATTTTTGAAAACGGAGATATAGGCCAGGTATTGGGAATGGACCAAGAGTATGTGGAGATATTACTTTTTTCCCATTCAAAAGTACGGGTGGGAAGTAAAATTGCGCGGACAAATCAACATGTACAGGTATCTGTTGGCGAGAATCTGCTGGGTCATTCAATAGATCCCTTAGGTAGATTTATCGAAAAAGACGGCAACGGTTCAGGTACGGAGATGCGCTATTTAGATGTCGATCCTCCGAAACTGATGGATAGGCGTCAGATAGAAAAACCGTTGGAAACGGGAGTCAGCATTGTAGATACTGTTGTTCCTCTAGCCAAAGGCCAAAGGCAATTGGTGATAGGTGATAGAAAAACAGGCAAAACTGAGTTTATACTGCAAACAATTACAACACAAGCCCTAGCCGGGACGGTATGCATTTATGCGGTTATAGGTCAAAAATTCATAGATATAAAAAAGCTTTCCGCTTCATTTGCGGCCAAGAATGTTTTGGGTTCAACGGTCATAATTGCAACAAGCTCGTCTGACCCTTCAGGCTTGATCTTTTTGACTCCGTATACCGCCATGACCCTAGCTGAGTATTTCCGCGACAAGGGAATGGATGTGCTTCTGATTTTGGATGATCTGACGACCCATGCCAGAACCTACCGCGAAATTTCGTTATTGGCTCGAAGGTTTCCCGGGAGAAGTTCTTATCCCGGAGATATATTTTATATACACGCAAGATTGGTAGAGAGAGCCGGTAATTTTAAAAAAGGCTCAATTACATGCTTGCCCTTAGCGGAGTCCATACTGGGTGATCTTTCGGGTTATATCCAGACAAATCTTATGGCTATGACTGATGGCCACATTTTTTTTGATATTGATTTGTATAACCAGGGAAAGCGCCCGGCGGTTAATCCCTTTTTATCGGTAACCAGAGTTGGCCACCAGACACAGATACCGCTTTTACGCGATACCAGTCGTGAACTTTCAAGCTTTTTGGTCATTTATGAACGGATGAAACAGTTTTTGCACTTTGGTGCCGAAGTCGGGGAAACTGCAAAGAATGTATTGGCTTTAGGTTCAAGGATTGACGCCTTTTTTAATCAGGGGACGGAAAAAACTGTGCCCGTTGCGGTTAATTTATTAGTCTTGGCGGGTCTTTGGGCAGGAGTTTGGAATGAAACAAAAATAGAGGATATGCATTTGCAAATGGAACGGGTTTCCTTGGGTTATTCAACTGATCCCACTTTTAAAAAGCAAGTAGATGACTTTCTGGCGAGTTTAAATGCATTTAGCGAGGTTGTAAGCGTGTTAAGAAGAAATTCCGAGCTTATCACCAGTAAAATAGGATAATCAAATGATCAATAAAAAAGATATCGAAATAGAGATCAAGCAAACCAAGTCGTTGTCCGAGTTAACCGAAGTATACGGTGAGATTGCAGCAGTCAGGATGAGGAAAATACGCAATTCTGTCTTGAGAAACAGAGATTTTTTATCGTCTATTGACAATATTTTTAGAGATACACTTAGTTCCTATGCAAGAAAACTGTCAGAACTCGTGCGAAGAGGAAAGATGAAAGAGGGCGGCAAAGTTACTTTCCTGGCCCATAACGGCAAAACCGTAGTTGTCTTGATATCAGCAAATACCGGCTTTTTCGGTGATGTCGTGAGAAATACTTTCACCAAGTTTATTGAAGATGTGAGAAAGGAAGATGTCGAGGTGACGGTTATCGGTCGTTTGGGACGTTCACTTTTTGTTAGCGAGGAACCTAACAAACCGTATACTTTTTTTGAACTCCCTGATTATGGTATCGATGCACAAAAACTTTCCGAAGCTATAAAACACTTGGTTCAATATGAAGAAATCAGAGTATATTACGGTAAATACCAATCGGTAGTAACTCAAAAACCAACGACATTTTCAATTTCTGCCGGAACTCCGGTTAGCGGCAAGATTGATCAGCAGAGAGCTTTGGTTTATTATATTTTTGAACCTAGTGTTGAGAAAATTTTGATGTTTTTCGAAACTCAGATATTTGCATCTCTTTTTGATCAATCGATCCGTGAATCTCAACTTGCTAAATTTGCTTCAAGGATATTAGCAATGGATCGGGCAACTGAAAATATTCATCAGCGTTTAAATAACCTTGGCCTTGAAAGGATGAAGCTTTCCCACGGTCTTGAGAATAAAAAACAACTGAATGCATTAACATCTGTAGTTTACAGCGGATAATCATAAAAAGAATATGGAACCATCTAAAACATCACAAGACATCAAATCATATCAGATTGAACCTGACACAGATATATTGGAAGACCCGAATGATGTAGGCAGGATTATTAGCATTCAGGGCCAGGTAGTGAGAGTGGAATTCGGAGGCAGAAAACCGGCAATAAACGATATTTTGGTTCTGAAAGATTCACCGGAAACCAAAATGGAAGTTTTTTCATCTTCCGGCCCGAATTCTTTTTATTGCTTGGCATTGACACCAACCCATAAATTTTATCGTGGAGCAAAACTAATAAATACAGCTAATCAGATCTTATTTCCCGTAGGCAGTGAGCTTCTGGGCAGAGTTGTTGATATATTTGGAAATGCTTTAGACGGCAAAGGAGAAATTACAAGAGGCTTAACACTTCCCATACACAGAAAAGTGCGAAGTTTAAATATTGATACTAAGCAACAGGTTTTTGAAACAGGTATTAAAGTAGTTGACCTTTTTGCGCCGATGGTTAAGGGCGGAAAAATGGGCTTATTCGGCGGAGCGGGGGTAGGCAAGACGATTCTATTGACGGAAATATTGCATAATGTCGTAGGGGGTGCCAAGGAGTCTTCGGTATCGGTGTTCGCGGGAATAGGCGAGCGTTCGCGCGAAGGTCTTGAATTATACGAAGCTCTTTTAGCTTCAGGGGTCATGGATTCTTCATCACTCATTTTCGGTCCTATGGGAGAAAATCCCTCGATCAGATTCTTGTCTGCATTTTCAGCGGCAACCTTGGCTGAATATTTTAGAGATGAGCAAAAAAAAGACGTGCTATTTTTTATCGATAATGTTTATCGTTTTGCACAGGCCGGCAATGAATTGTCAACACTGACAAGCACATTACCCTCGGAAGATGGTTATCAGGCAACCCTGGAGAGCGAAATGGCCAATTTCCACGAAAGACTGGTGGCAACAGATAGGGCAGCCATAAGCACAATTGAAGCAATTTATGTCCCGGCAGATGACCTATTGGATCATGGTGTGCAGGCAATATTTCCTTATCTTGATTCGGTAGTGGTTTTATCCAGAAGTTTGTATCAGGAAGGAATCCTTCCGGCGGTAGATATTCTCTCCACCACCTCAGCATTACTTAATCCCAATATCGTGGGAGATTTTCATTACGATACAGCACTAAGAGCTAAATCTATTCTCAAATCGGCAGAAAGCCTGGAACGTATTGTATCACTGGTTGGAGAATCGGAGCTTTCAGCTGAGGATCAGCTAATCTATAGGAGAGCCAAGAAGATCAGAAATTATATGACTCAGAATTTCTTTGTTACCGAAACCCAAGGAGGAGGCAAAGCCAGTTTTGTGCCTTTGAAAACGACACTGGAGGATCTTAAGTCTATAATTGACGGCAAATTCGATTATCTTTCCGAAGAAAAATTCAGGTTTATCGGAAGCCTAAGCGAAATTAAAACTGAGAAATGACATCCTCCCCGCGCTAGAAGCGCGCGGTTTCCCTTGAAAGGATGACATATCAGAGCTCGATTCATCTCCGGGCTAGAAGCCCGGAGTTTTCTCGAGATCTGTTATAAATATATATTATATGCCAAAACAAACTTTCCATCTTAAGGTTGTATCAAGAGAGGGTAATGTATACGAAGGTGAAGTAATATCAATAACATCATATAATGAGCAGGGGAAATTTGATGTGCTTGCACAGCACGCCAATTTTATATCTCTTATAGCCAGGGGTCTGGATATTGCCGAGATTAATGGGAATGCCAAGCAAATTAACTTTGACAATGCGTTGATAAGAGTAAAACAAAATATCGTCGAGGTATATTTGGGTGTTGAAGGCATGGCTCCTGCAAATTTTGTTCAATATAATAAGTCCTAATATATTCTTATTTATATGGTTATATATGCATATTAAGTGATTATTCTATGCAACATAGTAAATGATACTTTAAGTTTCAACTAATTATTATAAGGTTATATTCTAAGATGAAACCGGCCAGGTTTATTAACAACGTTAAAACTAAGCAAAATATGAGGCATTAACTACAGGTTATCTTATAGTAGTCTTGGCAAATTATAGTCAGGAGTGCCAAGTTTATAAAATGACCTTATTAGCCAGAATGTCGGATTTATAATTATAAGAAAGCCTTGAAAGGCTAATATTATTTATATGTATATAACAATTAACTGCAATTAATGTACTGTAATAAAAGTCACAATGTATCTTGAATAATCAATATTAATAAAATATCTATGTAAATACTAGAGGTTAGGCAAATATATGTAACAAATATTTGATTGTACATTTTATGAACTTAAATTTATAATATGAAATTATATTAATAAATAAAATGACTAGTGAAGCAAAATTAGATAGCCAAAAGATTGAAAATTACTGGAATAAGAAATGGTCGGAAAATGGCGTTTACTACCCGAAAGATATGAAAGGGGCAGATAAGAAATTTTATAATCTGTGGATGTTCCCATATCCTTCTGCGGAAGGGGTGCATATGGGCACAATATTTTCCTCAACAGGAAGTGACGTATATGGGAGATTTAAAAGAATGAACGGAGATGATGTTTTTCAGCCTATTGGTTATGATTCGTTTGGTATTCATTCAGAAAACTATGCGTTGAAGATTGGTGAGAATCCTAAAAAAACCATGGCCAGGGTAATCCCTCATTATCGTGATCAGTTTAAAAAAATTGGCCACGGATATGATTGGAGTAAAACTGTTACTACTTCGGAGCCGGATTATTACAAATGGACGCAGTGGCTTTTTGTGCAAATGTTCAAGGCAGGTTTGGCATACCGCAAAAGTTCAGAAGTAAATTGGTGTCCTTCATGCAAAACAGTGCTTGCGGATGAGCAGGTTATGACGTCGGCGCAGGCAGGAAAAGATCCTAAAGATGCTCAGGGTAAAATTCTGGAATTTAAGGAAGGGTTAATGGTGTGTGAGCGTTGCGGAACAGTAGTGGACAAGAAGGTTCTGGAACAATGGATGTTCAGGATTACGGATTACGCGGAAAGACTATTGCGCGGTTTGAAGGATATAAACTGGACCGAAAAGGTAAAAATCGGCCAGGCTAACTGGATCGGCAAGAAACAAGGGATTAACATTGAATATCAAATTGAAGGCAAGAAACAACAAATTGCCGTCTGGACATCCAGACCTGACACGAACTTTGGAGCAACCTTTATTGTTGTTGCACCGGAATATGCAAGAGATAAGCTACTTGCCTTAATATCAAAAGACAGTATTAAGATAGTATCAGAATATATCAAAAAATCTCTTAGTAAATCAAAAGAAGAGAGAATGAATGAGGGTAGAAAAAAAACAGGTGTGTTTAGCGGCCTTTATGCAATAAACGGGTTAAATGATTTTAAAATGCCTATTTGGATAGCGGATTTTGTTCTAGCTGAAGTTGGCACCGGAGCAGTCGTAGGGGTTCCCGGGCATGACAGACGGGATTTTGAATTTGCTAAGAAATATGATTTGGAGATTAAAAGAGTTGTAGTAGGACCTGATAAGGATGATGGCGAGATAAGGAATATTGATCAGGTTCAGGAGGATGAGGGTAAAATGATAAATTCCGATTTTTTAAATGGTTTGGATATTCATAAAGCAACTCAAAAAATGATGGATTATTTGGAGAAAAAAGGTTGGGGAAAAAGAACTACAAATTATCATCTTCGGGATTGGATAATCTCAAGGCAACGATATTGGGGTACTCCTATTCCTATGATTTTCTGTAAAAATTGTGCAAGCAAAGGTAAGTCATATTTTGATAGTGATACATTTAAAGAATTTGTTAAGACAATAAAAATTGAAAACCCGCCTGCCGGACGGGCAGGTTGGAAATTGAAAATTGGAAATTCTGCGGCCGAATGGCCGTCAGCTGGTTGGTGGCCAGAAGAAAATCTACCGGTTGAACTGTCTGAAATATCTGATTATAAACCGGAAGGAACAGGTAAGGGACCGCTTGCAAATCATCCTGAATTCTTCAAAGTAAAATGCCCTTATTGTGGAAGTGATGCAGAAAGAGAAACGGATGTTTCTGATACCTTTTTAGATAGTTCGTGGTACTTTTTAAGATATCCTTCGACTCGCTCTGCTCGCTCAGGACAAGTCCCTTTTGATCCTGAAATTACAAAAACCTGGCTTCCGGTTGATTTATATTTCGGCGGTGCAGAGCATACCGTCCTTCATCTAATGTATTCGCGTTTCGTGACAATGGCATTACATGATTTGGGATATTTGAGCTTTGAGGAGCCTTTCCCCTGGTTTTATGCGCACGGATTGATGATCAAAGACGGAGCCAAAATGAGCAAGAGCCGGGGAAATGTAGTTAACCCTGACGAGTATATTGATAAATACGGAGCAGATACTCTGAGGCTATATCTTATGTTTATGGGACCTATGGATGGGTACCCGGACTTTCGCGATACCGGAATAGAGGGGATGCGCAGGTTTGTAGGAAAAGTTTGGCAACTTTATCAAATTACAAATTCTCGTCCAAAGGACGATCAGCTTCTGGCTGACAAGTTACAAGTTACAAATGAAGAAGCAAAAAACATAGCTATCAAAATGCATCAAACTATAAAGAAAGTAAGCGAAGATATGCAGGAATTTAAATATAACACAGCCATATCGGCAATAATGGAGTATGTGAACTTGCTTCGCGAGATAACGCAAGACGAAAGACGCAAGACGAAAGACGAAAAATCAAATAATAACGTATCACATATTTCGTATTACGTATCTCGATCCAGCGAGTGGGATGAAGCTTTAAAAAATCTGGCATTACTTTTAGCCCCTTTTGCGCCTTTTGTGATGGAAGAAGTATGGGTGAATGTTTTAGGCGAGAAGTATTCAATTCATAAACAACCTTGGCCAAAATATAATGCAGAATTAGTGATCGAAAAAAATGTGACAATAGCAGTACAGGTAAACGGAAAATTAAGAGCTACTATTGTTATGCAAACAGTGCAGTCCGACACACAAGACGAAGTAACCATAAAAGCGAAAGAGGATTCAAATGTTAAAAAATGGCTAGAGGGAAAAAAGATAATAAAAGAAGTTTTTGTCGCCGGTAAACTTCTTAATTTTGTTGTAGCTTAAGAAAATATAATTTAGAATGGGTTAACATGGACCCATTGTCGGAAAGGCTTCATGATAAGTTTGACATTGAAGAGTTTGTATCCAAGTATCGTTATACTCTGACGTTAATTTTATTAGGCACTCTTCTTATAGGAATAGGAATCCTTTTTGTCAAAGGTATTTTTAATCAAAAAAATAACATCGAAATTTTGGAAAATAGCTCACAACTTTCAACTGAAATTCAGGAAGTTGTTGTTGAAATTGTAGGCGCGGTTGAAAAGCCGGGTGTTTATAAACTATCTGCCGGGTCAAGGGTCGAAGACTTATTAATTGCCGGCGGAGGAATTTCGGCAGACGCGGATAGAGAGTGGATGGAGAAAATGGTCAATAGGGCAGCAAAACTTTCCGACGGGCAAAAAATTTATATACAGTCTATTAATGAGCAGACGTTAGGTGCAGGTGCCAGTAATCTGGATGGGGCCAAAGTAGATCAAGGGGTAACTGTTGTGGGTGCCGGTAGTTTAACTAATATTAACTCTGCGAGCCAATCAGAGCTGGAAAACTTAAAGGGAATTGGTCCTGTGTACGCCCAAAGTATCATTGAGCACAGACCTTACTCAAATGTCGAAGAGTTGGCGTCAAAGGGAGCATTGAAACAAGGTGTCTATGAAAAAATAAAAGACTCGGTAACAGCATATTAGTGTAAGGTGAATGGTGTTTGGTGTATAGATACTAATATTTTCTTCACAAAATGAAACGTTATATGTTATGGCTTATACTACTATTTTTATTGATAGTAAGATTTGTATATTTTTACGAAACTCGTACTGAATATCCTGATGGAACAAAACTTCGTATTTCTGATCGGGTTTCTTCCGAACCCATACGTTATTCCAATTCCCAATACTTAAGACGATCGGGATTTAAAGTTTACCTGCCATTGTATCCAGAAATAACTTATGGAGATGTGATTGTCGTTGAAGGGGTGGTCGAAGGAGATAAACTAAAACAAACTAAGCTGGTAGAACTAAAAGAGAGTAGAGGTATTTTATACGGTTTAAGAAAAAATCTAATTGATATCTATCAAAGAAGTCTGCCTCAACCTCACTCGGCCTTGATTGCGGGGGTGACTATTGGCTCTAAACAAAATCTGGGAGAAGGCTTCTGGGAAAAACTTAAAAAAAGCGGTACTGCTCATGTTGTGGTCGCTTCAGGCATGAATATATCTTTAATATCAAGTTTTTTGGTTGGATTTTTAGCTATGTATCTTCCCAGGCGCAAAGCCATTCCATTGGCAATTATTGGTACTTGGGTATACGCGCTAATAGCCGGATTTGATGCACCGATCATACGGGCTGCTATCATGGGAACTATTGCTTTTTCGGCTCAGGAATTGGGAAAACTTAATACGGCGTTTCGAGCTTTAATAATTACTGCCTTAATAATGCTTTTTATAAGACCTGACTGGCTGGTGGATCTGGGATTTTTACTTTCTTTTTTTGCAACCGCATCACTTTTACTTTTTGAGAAGAAAGTATATAAGTTATTACGATTTATACCGGATGGTCTTGGAATAGTGAAAAAGGATTTTTCAACATCAATAGCTGCCCAAATTGGTGTTGCTCCGATATTGTTTATATCTTTTGGACAGTTTAACCTTTTATCCCCGCTTATCAATGCACTGGTGCTTTGGACAATTGTACCGATGACATCTCTGGGCATAATTGGAGGAATAATCGGACTTGTTTTTGAACCTGTCGGTACAGCGATACTTTGGTTGACATTTCCGTTGACATTATGGTTTATAAAGGTGGTTGAGGTTTTTGGATGAAAAAGCACACAGGATTAAACGGGATTGGTGCGGGATAACGCGGGATTAGTTATCCTGTATAATCCTGTAAATATCCTGTTTCATCCCGTGTACTTAAATGATGAGAAAATATTCTATTTACCTCTTAGTGATTGTCACAGCAGTCGTTTGGATAGCAGTTCTCACATACCCAAACAATAATTTTCGAATCATTGCTTGTGATGTCGGCCAGGGGGATGCGATACTGGCGGTACAAGGTAAAACTCAGATATTAATTGATGGAGGACCGGATAATAGCGTTTTGGATTGTCTTTCGCATTACATGCCTTTCTGGGACAGGAATATTGAGGGCGTTATTCTTACTCACCCCCAAAAAGATCACTATGGAGGACTGATAGATGTATTTAAACGCTATGATGTTGAGATTTTTATGGCAAACGCGCTTGATTCTGGCGCTTCCGAGTATCGAGTGCTAAAAGATGTTGTAGGGGGTAGGGGTATAAGGGTAGTAAATCTGGAAGGGGGGATGGAGGTGAGGTTAGGTCTGATACATTTAGACATACTCTGGCCCTCGGAGGAATTTTTATCTCAGAATTCACAAGAGGATTTGAAGATACCGAATGTGTCTATTCAGCACACACGTGGTGTGAACCAGCTTGACACATCCGGGGTGTTGGGTTCGTTTACATCAAAACTTGATCCTAACGAGTTTTCAGTTGTGGCTATATTAAGTTTCAAAGACTTCGATGCTTTATTGACCGGTGATATGTCTCCCGAAATTTCCGATGAAATAGCTGAACAACTTGTGGTGAGTCCTTCGACTTCGCTCAGGATAAACTCCAGTCGAACCATTGACTATCTCAAAGTGCCTCATCATGGCAGCAAGAACGGGTTAACACAGGAATTATTGGATGCCTCAAATCCTGAAGTAGCGATAATTTCAGTAGGTAAAAATAACTCTTACGGCCATCCGCACAAGGAAGTGTCAGATATGTTGGCGAGTTTTAAGTTGCGAGTTTTCAGAACAGATAAAGAGGGCGATATTGTTATTGAAAGCGATGGAAATAAACTTTTTATTAAGGAGTAATTGAGGTTTTATTACTTTCTTGGTTCGAAGTCAAAGTGATCTCCTTCGCTATTTGAAAGTTTAGCATCAGTTTCATTCGCCAGGCTTAAAAGTAGATTAAAAAGCTGACTTGCATCAGATATTCCCTGCGGATAGGGCGGGTGTCCATCTACTCTCGTTCTATCTCCTTCAAGCTTTTGATATGTTATTTTATGTTCGGATAATTTATCGTTAAATTCTGGTGGCATATTTTTTGTGTAGGTTATTATATCAATTTTTTTACAATTTTTCTTTTTACGATCTTACTTTTGTTGAAGTATCATTCCCGAATATTTTGGATCGTGCCAAAAATCTATTCCTTTTACATCTGATTCTATTAAATCGGCAATTAATGGTGCGATTGAAACTAAGTGGATTTTTTCACTAATTTCACCTTGGATTTTTCCGATAGGTTTACGGGAATTTGTTAGATAAAGTCTAGTCAAGCTCGGATCGCCTATATTTTCTTGCCAATTGCCAACTAGTTTTGCGTGAACTCCTGCCAAATAAAAATTATTTATTCCACAAGACCTAAGTGCTCTGCCTAATATTTTGCCTGTACCGCCAGTAGCAATTTCATCATCGTATCCAAAAGCTTTATCTCTTTTTTTGATAAGTTCTATATCTTCTGGTTTGAAGACAATTATTACCTCTCCATCATTAACCCTTTTTTTCTCTCCTGAAACATAAGCTAAACTATAATATTCTGCAATTTTTTTAGCTGCCCAGTTTCTACCTGCATCAGGTCCAACGACAATAACCTCCTCTGGATTAATAAACAATTTACCCTTTCTCGTCATTGAAGCAAATCCTTCTTTTAAACACATTTGGGTTATTAGTGATTCCCAGGGAGATAATGGTAGAAATGGTGTTCGATACGTTTCAGAATAATATTGAGCTAAACTGGAATGGGGTTCTAAAGCGATGATTCTGTCCATTTTTCCAGCCAGAAGTTCCATCATAGTTTCGATTGTTATTCCTTTAGGTACATAATTACCTTTCGAGTCAACATTCTTATCGCTTCTATTTGATCCCAATGAAGTAGCTACTAAGGTAACTACTTTTGCGTTTAATCTTTCTTTGAAGTGATCAGCACTAGTTAAGGCCCTTATGTAATCAATTGGGTATTCCAATGGTCCCACAAGATAAATATGTTCTGCATCCGCTGCTTCATTTTCAGTATAATATTCTACTTCTCCATCATCGTGTTTTTGGTCCCAAATATATGCAGGAGCATAGAGACCGGAAGGTGATTTTTGATATTGTTTATATAATTCTTGAGATAAATCATTGGGGTTGATGTTAAGCATTACTATTTGGAAATTTTTTCGATTTAAAGCCTCATTCATTTCCAAATTAATCATTGCCCAAAGTGCAGCAGAATATTCGAATGGAATATCTGGAGAATGGGTAATGACAAGATGCCCTTTGTTATCCCTATAAGGTGCTTCTCCTTGAGAGAAGAAGATATGGTTCGAGTTACTGCGTCCGATTATTCCTGTGGGCATTTTCTAAAATTATTTAAGATTAATTTCACCTTATAATTTACAAAAGCAACATAAAGCCGAAAATTACTTTGCAATTTATAGGATCAGGTTTCTCATTACTCGACTTACTAAAAGCGAAGTTCTTTCATGCAGCATTAATTCATTTAAGAGGAAAGTTTTTTAAATGTAAATATGGAAAAAAGATTAAGATTGGGGTAAAAAATAAATATAATGATTATAAATATTATAAAAGTTATAATGATTATATGAATTCTTTCCAGTCCGGAGGTTATAAATCTCTCCCTTTTTACATACAATCGGAGATAATTTACGATTTTACAGTTAAGTTTTGCGATATTTATATTGATAAAAGATCAAGAATACACGATCAAATGGTACAGGCTGCACGTTCCGGTAAACAGAATATTGCCGAAGGGTATCTTCAAAAAAGTATCGAAGGCAAACTTAAGCTTCTGGGCGTGGCCAGAGGAAGTTTGGAAGAATTATTAAATGATTATCAAGACTTTTTAAGACAAAAAGGACTTACTTTGTGGAAAGTAGATTCTGTGCAAGCACGCAAAATTCGCGCGCTTGCTTATAAAAGTTATAAAGATTATAACGATTATAAAATTTATATTAGCAATCCTGAAAGTGCTGCGAATTGTATGGTCTGTCTCATAAATCAAACCAATAGGCTTCTTGACCAAAAACTCCGTTGGTTAGAAGAGAAATTTGTCAAAGAGGGAGGATTTAGAGAAAATCTTTTTAAGAAAAGGAGAGAGTATACGGAAAAGGGAATATAACAGTTATAATCATTATAAATATTATAAAATTTATAATATGAAAGAAAAAATTATCAAATCATTGGCAAAAGTGACGGGAATACCCGAAACTGAAATTCATTTGGATGTTCCGGAGAGAGAGGAATTTGGAGATTATAGCTCGAACATTGCCATGCAATTGTTCTCAAGCGCAAAGAACAAAGAACACAATACACCATACACCATTCACAATTCACCTCATGAACTTGCCGAGGAAATTGTAAGTAAATTAAAAGCCGATAAAGAACTCGAAAAAATCATCGAGAAGTTCGATATTGCTGAACCCGGCTTTATAAATTTTTGGCTGAAAAAAGATATATTACTTAGTAATTTGATACAGATTGATAGTGTAAAAGAAAATTATGGCAAAAATGAAATATCTAAAGCGAAGAACATCCTTTTAGAGCATACTAGTCCGAATCCTCAAACGACAATTATGCTTGGGCATTTAAGAAATAACTTCCTCGGTATGGCTACCGCGAACCTCTTGGAATTTTCGGGAGCGAAAGTGACAAAAGATGCAGTTGTAAATGATCGGGGAATTCATATTTGCAGGTCTATTTGGGGATACTTGAATTTTGCTTCAAAGAAATTCAGCGTTTCTACCGAGGAACTTCTAACTTATAAGGAGATAGCCGAAGATCGAATTAGTTCAATCGTCAATAAATCTGACTGGAAAAAGCTATTAGATCTATGGATGAATGATAATTCAAATTGGTATACCCCAGAGGATCTTAACTTAAAGCCGGATCATGCAAACTTGATTTGGTACGTATTAGGCTCTAAAGCTTTCAAAAAGTTTAAAAAGGCAGAAATCCAGGTAAAAGAGATACTTGTCGCTTGGGAGGCTGAGAACCCTGACGTCTGGAAAATTTGGAATACTATTCTTGACTGGTCATCCAAAGGTTATGAAGAAACTTATAAACGTATCGGGAGCAAACACGACTGGGTATGGTATGAAAGTGAACTCTATAAGGGTGGTAAGGGACTTGTCGAAGAGGGATTAAAGAAAGGGATATTCCAGAAAAGTGAAGGTGCGGTTGTTACCAACCTTGCTGACCATAATCTTGCCGACACGGTCGTAATTAAATCCGACGGTACATCAACATACATGGTTTTTGACCTGAATTTAACAAACCAGAAGATTAAGAAGTTCCACTCAGATTTATACATTTGGACTATTGGGGTAGAACAGAGCCACTACTTCAAACAGCTGTTTGCGGTTTGCGAACAGCTGGGGATGGGAAAACGTGATCGGTTCTACCATCTTTCATATGCTCTCATAAACTTTAAAGGTGGAGGGAAGATGGCCACTCGGGAAGGATCAGTTGTGATGGCTGATGAAATTCTAGATCAGCTAGAAGAAAAAACTAGAGAGATAATTAAGTCGTCCAACCAAGACTTGCGTGCCAACTTGTCCGAAAAAGAAACTTCAGAGTTGGTAAAGAGAATTGCTTTGGCCGCTATTAAATATAGTTTATTAAAAGTCAGCCGGGAAACGACTATTTTTTATGATGTCAACGAATCAATTTCTTTGGAAGGCAATTCGGGACCATATCTGCAATACACCTATGCCAGAACGCAGAGCGTTATCCGCAAAGCGGATTATAACGGTTATAAAGATTATAATAATTATAACGATTATAACGACGAAGAAGCGAAGCTTCTTAGGAGTTTCGTTCATTTTTCCGAAAGTATAGAAAATGCAGCCAAAAATTACTCACCCAACCTTTTGTGCAATTATCTTTATGACTTGGCGCAAAAGTTTAATCTTTTCTATGACAAGCATAGAATTTTGGAGGGCGTGAATAGTGAGCAGTTACTAGTAGACTGTAGAAAAGAAAACTCACCGGCTACCGGCTACCGGCTACCGGCTACTGAATTCCGTCTTGCATTGACTTTTGCAACCGGCCAAATCCTCAAAAACGGTCTAAATCTTCTTGGAATTCAAGCACCCGAACGTATGTAGCTTATCAGAAATCTCAAGAATACCCCGCCTATTAGGGCGGGGATGAATTGAGCTTGCTGATGTAATCCTCTGCGAAGCAGAAAGTAAGGATACCCCACCT
>Ga0075719_116_pt1 | contig 23569 bp, 27 predicted proteins | sample RifGroB1_FD_67780 | JGI IMG/M metagenome (GOLD analysis project Ga0075719, IMG submission 67780) | Microgenomates (Woesebacteria) bacterium GW2011_GWB1_38_8
GCAAAAGACCTGGCAAAGCGTCAAGAAGTTAAAACCCTAGCACAAAATATTATCGATTCTCAGTCAAAAGAAATAGGTCAAATGAAAAGTTGGTATAAAGACTGGTATGGCAGAAATTTACCAACAGGCAGTAATGTAATGCAGCAGCACGGAATGATAACTGGCAGTAGTATGCACATGGGAATGATGGGAAATGAAACAGATATGACAAGACTTCAGGAAGCTGATGATTTTGACCGAGTATTTATTGAAGACATGATTCCGCATCACCAAATGGCTGTAATGATGGCAAGTATGTTGAAAAATGGGACGAACCGGGAAGAAATGAGAAAGCTGGCCGATGACATTGTATCAGCCCAAACAAAAGAGATTGATAGCATGCGAAGCTGGTATAAAGAATGGTATGAATAAATACTCAAGACATTACGAAGAGTCTGTATTAGTGCCTTCAACACCTGACGAAATCTATACTTTTGCTGACAATCACAAAAATTTCGCATCTCACATGAATAAATCCTCTTGGATGATGGGGGGAGCGAGTATGGAAACTGAAATAGATGAAGGGAAAGGACAAAGAGTTGGTTCACACATTAAGATACAGGGGAAAGTTTTTGGATTAAATTTATTTTTGGATGAAGTAATTACGAAGCACTCTCCTCCCAATCACAAAGAATGGGAAACTGTTGGTAATATTAACCTTCTTGTTATCGATCATTATAAATTAGGTTTTGAAGTAAAACCTGAAGCAGAACATCCTAAGTTAACCGTCTATATTGACTACAATCTCCCGAAATCTTTTTTTCCACAATTATTAGGACTTTTATTCGGAAGTATGTACGCAAAATGGTGTGTAAGACAAATGATCAAAGGAACAAGTGACTTCTTTAAAAAATGAAGAGCGAATCATTTTATCATTGTTAATTGAAGGGGGTGAAATTAAATGAAGCATGATCCAACCTCTACAGCAAATGCTTTAGCAGTTACCAGCGCAATACTTTATGTCTTTTGCCGAATCGCGGTTTCTTTGTTCCCTAATTTAATCTATTGCTCAGTCTTGGTTTCATGGTCTTGAAATTAGCAAGATTTCAGGATGGAACCTTTCATTGAACTCTTTTATTATGGGACTGATAACAATAACAGGAGCTGCATGGCTAACAGGATACACTTTCGCAAAAGTCTATAATTACCTTGTTAAGAGGTAATGTTCTTTTTACCACAGATGGCAAGTTTTGCTTACCAATCAGTACTCTGAGTGGCCAAGCTTTGCTTACCAATCAGTACTATGGCATTTAGCCTCAGTTGAGATAGACTAGCTATAGATCTGAAAGGTTCCAGACCGGCCTGCTCAGCTAAAATATCTTTCGCAGTTAGGAATATAGATATAATATTAAGTAGTGAAACTCCTGAAAATATTTGGAAGAAGTAAGTCGCGCAGAAAAGCTGATATTGTTATACTTCTCATTCTTCCTATTTTCGCCGCGATAATTTCTGTAGTTTTAAAAACAAATTTTATGGGTTCAATTTTACTATTTTTTTTCTTGCCAAGTTTGTTTATTTCTTGGCGGGCACCAAAATATATTGCGAGGTCTCTTAAATTTGCACTTCTTACACTTATTTTTACAGTTCCTTTAAATTTTGCAGCTCATATTTCAAACCAATGGTTGATAGCAAAGAGTATGTTTTCTTTTGAAATTGGTTACACATCCGTTGAAATGCTACTTTGGATAATATTTTACGTATATCTCGTTGTTATATATTATGAGTATTTTCTGGATAAACATGTCATCAAACCCAAGCTGGACAAAACACGTAGGAGAAATTTTCTAATTTATTATTTTTTTATGGCATTTGCGGGTATTGTTTTAATTTTTATATATCCTTATATCAGCCGTTACGGTTATTATTACTTAATAGCAGGTATTGTGTTTGTCTTAGTACCAATATTTCTGGTTGAGACACGCAATCCTCAATTTATTATTAAGTTTTTTAAATCTGCGGCTTATTTTTTTGTACTTACTTTCTTATATGAGCTTTCCGCTCTTCAATTGGGGTGGTGGCATTTCCCCTCTCAAGGTAATTTTATAGGATGGGTATCAATATTGGGATTAAATTTTCCACTTGAGGAATTGATATTCTGGATAATGTTAGGCTCAATGGCATTTTTAAGTTACTTTGAGTACTATGACGACTTTGAATAGTGAGCTGTTATAATAGGTTTCTAGTCGATAATTGGATTAAATATGAAATTAGAATTAATACAATTTCCAAATACAGAAAACATCTTTCTTCCAGGCCTTTTATTCGAACCGGAAAACGGTTCAGATAAAATACTGATATTTTTGCACGGAAATGGCAGTTCGGGTGGGTTTTACAGCGTTGAGCTTCAGAATATTTTTGGAAAAAATTTAACAGTAAATGGGATTTCCTATTTTACCTTTACAAATACCGGCGGGCATTTAATACAAAAATTCGACAAAATCTCTGCCGGAAAAAAGGAAAGAGTTGTAGCTGGTAGTTCATATGAACTTATTAAGGATTGTATATATGATATTGACGGGGCCATTAATTATTTAAAAGATAGAGGCTATAAACATTTTTATTTGATTGGAGCTTCAACCGGCGCAAATAAGATATGTGTGTATAACTTCTACAAGAAAGAAAATATAGTAGAAAAATATATACTTGAAAGCGGCGGTGATGATTCCGGACTTTATTATAATGAAGTCGGCGATGAAAAGTTCAAGAAGACAGTTCAAATTTGTCAGAAAAAAATAAAAGAGGGTAAAAGGAGAGATCTTGTTTCCAAAGATTTATATGACATACCTATTTCCCACCAATCATTATTCGATCAGATAAATCCCGATGGTGATTACAATATCTTTCCGTTTTATTGGCAATTAAACGCAATTATGATTATGAAGAAAGTTCCATGGGAAGAAATAAAGAGAATTACAAAACCTGCACTCGTAATTTACGGAGATATAGATGAGTATTGCTATGGAAGAGTTCAAGATTGTGTCGGGTTAATTAAAAGCGCAGTTAGCGGTAAAGAAAATTTTTATTTCGAAATTATTCGAGGTGCAGATCATGCATATTTTGGGAAAAGAAAAGAGTTGGTTGAGAAAGTAGTAAAGTTTTTAAAGGAGTAAGTGTAATATAAATTTCTAGATCTGTCTTCTTAGTAAGTATACAAGGTAGTTACTTTGGTAGAATAAAGTAGTTTTATGAACAAATCTAAGGTTATAAATGAAACCGCAGAGTTTGTTAGAAATAAACTTCAAGGCGAAGGATCGGGCCACGACTGGTGGCATGTTTATAGAGTTTGGCAGACAGCAAAGGTAATTGCAAAAAAGGAGAAGGTTGACACTTTTAATGTTGAGTTAGCGGCGTTACTTCATGATATTGCTGATTGGAAATTTTATGATGGAGATGAATCTGTTGGTCCAAGAATCGCCGGTGATTGGCTTGAGAAGCAGGGATTGGATGAAAAATCGGTTAAATTTATTAAAGAAGCTATCGAAGATGTTTCCTTTAAAGGAGCTGGGGTAAAGAAAAAGGTTCGGTCAAAAGAGGGAGGAGTAGTCCAAGACGCTGATAGACTTGATGCAATTGGAGCGATTGGGATAGGCAGAACCTTTGCTTATGGAGGATTTAATCATAGAGAAATGTATAACCCTGATACCAAAGTGCTCATGGCAAAAAATTTCGAGGAGTATAAAGCTGCAGGTCAAACTACAATAAATCACTTTTATGAAAAACTTCTTCTATTAAAAGATTTAATGAATACAAAGACCGCAAAAAAAATAGCGGGAAGAAGGCATAGATTTATGGAAGAATTCCTTGATGAATTTTTCAAAGAGTGGAAAGGTCAAAGTTAGAGATAAATAAAGTTAGAATTTAGAATAGGCCGACTTGTTTTTCGGGAGATTCTTTGGGATAGGAAAAGTCTAATTCAACTTTTTGTAGAGTATTCCATTTGTCTTTGAAAAGAAGATGACCGTTTTTTAGGACAAAATCATAAATATCGCGTGTAATTAGAACATCATCTTCGCAGTATTTTCTTAGTTTTTCTAAAGAAGCTTTATCACCTTTCTGCCAATAATAAACCGCATTTAATCCAACGTCAGTTTTTTCCCTATCCAGGGTTTCTTTTGCAATTGCATCCATTGGAATTCTTCGCCCGAAAGCATCCTTTACTTTGGACATGATGTCAAAATGGGGCAGTTTCGCAAGAGGAATGGTCGTGTAGGGTTTGAGAGCCGGGACATCAAAACCTATAGAGTTAAATCCGATAATTCTATCAGCTTCCTGGAAAATCGGCCACATATTCTCAAAGTCTTTTTCCCAAAAACTTTGCATTTTTCCTTCGATCTCGACTAAATTATCATCAATCTTTCGCGAATAGACAGATACAATCGAAACGCCTAAATCTCCCGGATCAAATCCTTCAATGTCGCCGAACAATTTTTTAGTCTCAACGTCAAAAAATACTTCCGTGTACATATGGATATTATATCAACTATATTTTAGCGGACGAGGATTGAAGCCTTCATGACACGCTCGTGTGCCGAGCAATGATAAGGATATATTCCCGGCTTCTCGAAGGTATAGGAATAGGAATCTCCATAAGATAGAGCTTGGGAATTTTGCTTTGGTTCATAAGTATGCGCAGGGTGAGAGTCGGTATTTACAAAGTGTTCAACCGAATCATCATTTACCCATGTTACTTTTGTGCCTTTATTAATAATAATGTTCATAGGCTCGAATGTATTTCCTGACATACGGATGGTTACATTATTTTGATCGGTCATGTCGTTGAAATTTGCGGAAAATTTACTGTCAATTGCAAACTGAAAACTGCCATCATGGCAACTGCCATCCGGCCAACATGCGTTATAGGTAACTGTGTATAACCCGTCGGGTGCATTAGGATTCATATCGCGTCTCATAGCCAGTTTGTTTACGTCAATTTTCGTTTCTCCGACCCCGTACTCAGCTGTTTCTTTCATGATTGAAATCGAAGATGGTTTTGCCAAGTCGAAGTTAAAATCAATTACAACATTCACAGGGACTCCTACTAGAGTGGAACCATGCTTAGGAGTATTACTTTCGTAATGCGCGCTCTTTTTGGGATTAACGAAAGAAAAAGTGCTTTGATTTTCCGAGTCTTCTGAATTTGATTGGTTTAAAGGCAGAGGAATTCTGGTAGTGTCAGCTTTATTTCGGGTAAATAAAAATATTACACCTGCGATTATTACTAATATAACTATAACAATTAGAAGTATATTTCCTCTTTGTGACATTTAATACAGTATAAATAATATAATTCTTTAAGTCCATATTTTTATAGACAGGTGTTACTTTCTCACAAAATGAATTACATTAGGGCGCTTGTGGTTTGAGCTTTGTAGTGTGTTAACATATGGGAAGTATGCAAAGCGAACTTCAAAAAAACCCAAAATCAAAGATACTGAAAAGGGGTTATATCAATATTTATTCCAAATTAACCCTACAGGAGAAAAGGCAGATATATTACAAGACTCTATACAAAAAACAAAATCCTTCTTGGGATGAAAGTCTCGTCTATCTTTCAAAAAAATTCAAAAGTTTAATCAAAAAAGACATTAAGTTGGTCGATGTTGGGTGCGGAAACGGGAATTATCTTATTGACGAAAACAGAAAAAACATTAGTTGGGCGGCTGGAGTAGATATTGATAAACAAGCAGTTATGAAAAATCAATGTTTGGATGAAGTTGTCATTGGCGATATCAGTAATCTTCCATATGATGCCAATTACTTCGATGTTGCGACAAGCCTTTGGGTATTTGAGCATCTTGAGAATCCGGAAAAAGTCGTTGAAGAGGTTTACAGAGTTTTGAAACCAAAAGGAAAGTTTTTATTTGTTACCCCAAATTATAACTTTTTGCCTTTGAGGCTAATCAAATATATTGAATTTTTTAATATTAATTATTTAATAAATAGATGGCTTTTTGGAAGAAAAGAAGGTGATATTTTTAAAACTTTTTATAAGGCTAATTCGGTCAAATTACTTAAAAGATTATTGAAAAATAAATTCGATATTATTGAATTAAGAACAAATTATGACCCCAGCTATACTTCTTTTAATTTAATTACCTTCAAATTATCGAATACATTAAATAGTATTTGCTCTAAATTAGGATTAAATATTAGCCACCCGCATATAATTGGAATAACCCAGAAACGAAGCCCTACTTTTTAGTCAGAATTATTGCATTTGTTAAATTTCTCCCCGGCCCTGCTTTATATCCGCCATACCAAAGCGCAGTTGAACCACCTCCGTCAAGATTCATTGCATTTTCCATCCCCAGAGCTTTTAAAACTTTTGCTGATTCGGAAACTGTTGCATTAGAAACAACGCCAACATAGACAGTGTTACCTTTATTTGCAACAAAACCCCGCGAGCTTCTAATGCTCATTTTGCTGTCTCCCGGTTCCGAGTAAGTAATATTATTATTAAAAACTAAAAGCGGAAAGTTGGTAAGCACACCGTCCACACTCGTATCACGACCCCACTCCGATGCATGAGCAACAAACCTGATCCAACCATTGCCAAAAATGACGGCTGGATTGGTACTGTAAACGTTATTACCCGAATTAAAGTAGTATTTGTTTTTATTCATGATTAGTAGATCAAAAGAGTTTGTTTTTCCGGCGCACGACGGATACTCTGCCGGACAGGCGTATGCTCCGTGTATTCCCGCGAAACCTCCGCTCCTCGAAACATAAGTCGCAAGTGGCAGAGTAGGACAATTGTTAGAGCAGTCGCTATCTGAGGCGGTATCAACAATTACTCGGGTACTGGCTAAATCTGCAGCAATTATATTGACTAAAAAGGTAGCGGAATCTGCTTGAACTTGTTGTCTGGAGTATCCGCCGCCGGGCGCGGTATTGCTTTCGGGAACATTTGCAGGAATAGTGAATGAGGCAGCAATTTTCGTTTCTTCCTCCTTAATTTTATTCGCCAGATCATTCAAACCCGCATCGGCCGCCCCAAAATCTCTTTTGGATAAGTCTGCCAAGGCCTTTGCAAAAAGATTATCAAAAGTTTTTGAATCTTTAATCTTAGCTTTTAAATCCAAAAGATCTTCGTATATATCAACTGCTTTATCGTAAGTTTTTTCGATGTTCTGAATTTGTGTTTGTAATTCATTATTTTTCTTGACCTGATCCTGGTTTTTCATCTCATCCAATTCTTTGCCAATTTTTTCGAGTTCAGTTAGATTTTTATCTTTCTCCTGTGTTAAGCTTGTAACCTCATTTTTCAAGCTGGCAATAAGAGATTGAAGTCCAGAAATTTTACTAGCAGAAAAAAATGTACTTATAACAAGAAGTATTAAAATTATTGCAATAATGTAAATGTGCCTGTCTTTTACGGGTTTAGCTTTATTAAATTTGGGCAGTTGAACCTTCATAACTTAACTGTAGCATATGACGAAATACTAATCTATCTGCCTGCCGACAGGCAGGCGAATCCCTGTAAATGCTACGAATGGCTACGAATAATTGGTACACTTGAGTAAGAGTGCTATATTTAATTTTATTTTTTCTGGAGCTGATTTTACTTTATTTTCTGTCAAAAAGACTTACAAATAAAATATTCCAATTTTTATATCGAGTTATAAAAAATAGAAAATTTGCTTTTTATGTTTATTCAGTTTTATTTCTTCCAGGTACATTTGTACACGAAATATCGCATTTTTTAGCTGCTATCTTACTTCTTGTGCCCGTAGGAAAGCTTGAATTATTACCTGAAATTTATGAGAACGAAGATGGAGCGGCCTTGGGAAGTGTTGAGATTGCAAAAACAGATCCTTTGCGCCGGTTTTTGATTGGAATTGCGCCGTTTGTTCTTGGAACAACAATAATTATTGGAATAATATATTTTTTTACTAGTAATGGTTTGCTGACAAACTATTATTACTTATTATTAATTGCTTATATCTGTTTTCAGATCGGCAACAGTATGTTTGCCAGCAGGAAAGATTTGGAAGGAGCGCTAGAGTTATTTGTTTTTTTTATATTTTTATATATAGTAATTTTTGCCTTGGGAATAAGTTTCCCGGCGTTCAAAATCAACTTGAATATTTCGGGTGAATTTTTATATCTCTTTAAAATTGCAGATTTTTATTTGCTGGTTCCGGTTGCAATAGACTCATTGATATTATTTTTGTTGGGTGTAATTTAATTAGACGTTCTTTAAGATAATTAGGTACAGGAAGGAGGTGAATAATATGAAGGGTTTTGTTACAAATATAGAAAAAGCGACGGAAACTAACACAAACTTTAGGAAGGTTTTATTCACAGGAAAATTTTGTCAATTGGTCGTGATGAATTTAAAGCCGGGTGAAGAAATCGGTGTGGAGGTGCACGAAAAAGTAGACCAATTCTTTAGGGTCGAAAAAGGAAAAGCTAAATTTATTATCGACGCAGATGTTGTAGATGTTGAGGAAAATTTTGCGGTAATAGTCCCGGCAGGAAGTCGGCACAATGTCATTAATACATCTCAAACCAAAGAATTGAAACTTTATACAATTTACTCGCCACCAAACCATCCCGATGGAACGATACATAAAACTAAAGAAGAAGCTGAAGCTGCGGAGCATTCTTAAAAGATGCGTGAGAATATTTTCTGAGTTATAATTCAAAAAATAATGCTTAACTGGAAACCCACAAAGCCACCTTTTGTTAAACATAAAAGAGCTGTTTTTGCAAAAGCTGCGAAGGTGAGTGATTTTATCTATCAGATCGGTGAGAGCGATAGATTAAGAATGATTTCAAAGGAAATTCCTCTTAAAAAGTTAGAGTCTAAAGAATATCAGGCTAAAATTAAATATCTCAAAGATTGTCTCATAAAATTCAGAAAATTAACAGGGTATGGACGGGGTATAACTGCTGTCCAAGTTGGAATCCCTGAAAGATTTTCGGTTATTTACAAAGGTCAGACAATTAAAAACATTAAAAATAGAAAAGATGTTAGTTATAAGGATTTGATGGTAATAATAAATCCAAAAATAACAAAAAAATCCCAGAAATTACTAAAGTATCCTGAAAGCTGCATGAGTGCAAGTCCTGTTGTGGTCCCCACGATACACCCTTCTTGGATAGAGTTTGAATATTACGATGAGAAGGCAAATCTACGGCATTGGGACACAAAAGACGATACGGATGTTGGCAGAATGATGAACAGGGTTTTTCAGCATGAGATTGATCATATGGAAGGAATTATTAATATAGATATAATTAAAAATCCCAAAGAAATCATCTTGGAATCCGATCCGGACTTTTACAAAAATGCAAAATTTGAGAAAATTTGAAATGGAAAATATGAAACGTAAATCTGATGAGTATTGGAAAAAAAAGCTAACTCCGGAACAATATAAAGTTTTGCGTGAAAAAGGAACAGAACCGCCTTTTACGGGATTACTTTTGGATAATAAACAAAAGGGTATGTATGTTTGTGGAGCATGTGGTTTACCTTTATTTTCCTCGGATACAAAATACGAGTCCGGAACAGGATGGCCGAGTTTTTGGAATGCTGTAGATAAGGAAGCAATCGAGCTTGAAGATGACAAGTCTTTGGGGGTGAATAGAATTGAGGTCAAATGTGCCAACTGCGACAGCCACTTGGGGCATTTATTCGGAGATGGGCCGAAAAAAATGCCAGACGGCAGAAAAGCGACAGGAAAGAGGTATTGCATAAATTCCTGTGCTCTGGATTTTAAAGCGAAAAAATGAACATTGTCTGGGCTACAGTACTGGGTCTTATTCAAGGTTTAACGGAGTTTTTGCCGGTGTCTTCTTCGGGGCACCTGGTAATTGCCCAACATTTTATTCCGGGTTTCACCCAACCGGGAATCCTTTTTGATGTTGTCCTTCATCTGGCTACTCTCTTGGCTGTTTTGTTTTTTTACAGAAATAGAATTTTTACTCTAGGGAGAAAGTATTACCAACTTTTATTAATAGGTACTATACCGGCCGCAACCATTGGGTTTTTATTTCAAAGCCAATTGGAAAATACTTTTGGCGATTTTAAAATGGTCGGAGTCGAACTGATAATTACCGGAATTTTAAATTTTCTTATAGATAGAACAAAAACGGTTCATAAAAACATAAATTATTCTAATTCATTTCTTATAGGAATATCACAAGCTATAGCCATAATACCCGGGATATCCAGGTCCGGCGCCACAATATTTTCGGGAGTCAAATTAGGTATCGACAGGCAAAAAGCTGCAGAATTTTCTTTTCTTCTATCAATTCCGGCAATATTAGGGGCTAACGTTTTACAAGTGATTTCGCACGGAAATAATATTATTGGCAACCCAATTTATTATTTTGCCGGATTTGTCGCAGCGTTTATCGGTGGATTTTTTTCAATAAATTTAGTTCTTACGTCTCTCGCCAAGAGAAGATTTTCCTTGTTTGGTTATTACTGTATTGCAATCGGATTGATCGTGTTATTAATTTAAGAGATTTGCAACAGAATTTTAGGAATGAGGAGTACTAAGCCAACAATCACAGACAAAAAGGCAGCGACGAGTACTGCAGCAGCTGAAACATCCTTCGCAGTTTTAGCATAAGGTTGAATCTCCGGGCTTACCAAATTCACTATAGCCTCCAAAACGGTGTTCAAAAGTTCAAGTGAAATAACCCAAAATATTGTAAAGATCAGGATTAACCACTCAAGAGTTGATAAACGAACTATGATGCCAATAATTGATGCTGCTATTGCCATGAAAGTATGAATTCTTAAGTTTGGTTCGTTACGAAATGCGGTTTTAATCCCCTGTAAGGCGTAAAAGAAGCTTTTAGTAGTTGTATGCCGCAATCCCATAGCAGTTTCAGTATACAACCTTGAAACTTGTAAACAAACCGTAAAATCTATATTCTTAAATTAATGAAAAAAGAACCTTTAATATTTCTTGCCTCTTCTGTGATTATTATTACTTTAGTCTTCATATTTTCATTGAGATCAACTCCTAAAGAAAAAGAACCTCCGGAGCTATTATCGTGCGCAACTAACGATTTTAGCGGAAATTTATTACCGGATGAAAGACAAGCTTATTTTGAAGGAAGAGAAATTGAAGTACCGTATTTGGCATACAAGCCGGAAGTAAAAAATGTGTTGGGTGTTTCCAATGAAAATAGATGGATTGAGGTCGACCTATCCGAGCAAAAATTGAAGGCTTGGGAAGGGAGTACCCTTTTTTTGGAAACCCCTGTTTCAACAGGACTTAAGTGGACTCCAACCCCCGTAGGCGAGTATCGAATTTGGATTAAACTCAGAGCAACGAAGATGTCCGGAGGAACCGGTCGCAATTATTATTATCTGCCTAACGTACCCTATGTGATGTATTTCTATAAAGGGTATGGACTTCATGGAACATATTGGCACAACGACTTCGGCACGCCAAGAAGTCACGGGTGTGTTAACCTGCCTACCCCGATTGCCGAAAAACTTTTCTATTGGATAAGCCCAGTACTAACGGAGGGAAAATCTTCCGTTCGTTCAACCACAGAAAATGGAGGAACCAGAATAGTTATACACGAGTGATATGAATCCTGCAGTTTTGTCCAGCGAAACTTCGATAATGGTTACTTTTTTAGCTAGTTTTTTAATTTGGATAATGTTTGCGGGCTTAATCTTCATGTGGGTAATTGATGGACGGATAAAAAGGGAGCAGGCGCTTCACGCTCTTTTAGCAACTTTATTATCATGGGTTATTACAATGATGATTAAAAGCTTACTGCCATCCGCACGGCCATATATTGATAACGGCACGATACCTCTTACCTTGACTACTCCAAATGCATATTCATCGTTTCCTTCTGCACACGCGACTATTGCTTTTGCAATGGCGACAAGTTTGTGGGTACACAACAAGAAATTAGGATCAAAATTTATTATTCTTGCGATACTTGTGAGCTTTGGACGGATATTAAGTAATGTTCACTATCTTAGTGATGTTTTTGCCGGTATAGTCATTGGCATTGCGTCAGCATTTGTAACTAAAAGATTGCATACCTTCAAGGCGGTGGGTTAGGGGGCTTGAGACCCCGTATAGTCTTACTTCTCGGCTTCGGTACTATTCGTACACGGCTTGAAGAGCGACTTGACGGGGTCTGCCCGTTTAGTTTACATGAACGGGGCTTGACATTTAGCAGATTAGTGGGTAGACTGCTAAATAATTGTAAAAAATATGAATTTACCTACGAACAAAACTATGAGGCAAATCCCGGTTGTAGCAATTCGCGGAACAGTGATATTTCCTCATACCGATGCGGTACTTTCGTTTGGCAGGAAAAAAAGCGTATCAGCAGTAAATACTGCATTCGCTGAAGACAGGGTTGTGGGAATTTTTACACAAAAAGATGCCAAAATAACTGATCCCGGAATGGAAGATCTTAATAAAATTGGAACCATTGTAACAATCACCCAAATGATGTCTACCGAAGGCGAGATACACGCAGTGGTCAGGGGACAAGCGAGAATAAAACTTCTGGATATTACTTCACTCGAACCTCATTTGATTGCTAATGTCGAGGAGTTGCATACACAGGCCGGAGGTGCCCCTGAGGAAATACAAGCATTGGCGAATAAGACTTCAGAATTATTCAAAAAGGCAATAAATTTGGGTAAGCAAGCGGAGATAATGGCGGTAATGAGATTGGTATCCGGAAAAGTTGAGAGTGAGGAATTGGTAGACCAGGTTGCCGCGCTTTTGGAAATCAAAACGAAACTGAAACAAGAATTACTGGAAACTATATCCTTGAAAGTCCGTCTTGAAAGGGTCTTTGAGTATTTATCCCATGAAGTAAATGTACTGGAATTGGAAAGGAACATTTCTTCAAAAACTCAGAAAAGATTTGAAGATCAGATGCGCAAAGCAATGCTTCGGGAAAAGAAAAAGACTATCGAGGAGGAGTTGGGGGAGATGGATGAAGGCGAATTGTCCGGAGATGAACTTAATGAATACAAGAAAAAGATAAAAGATGCCGGAATGCCTTATGATGTGCGCGAAAAGGCCGATAAAGAACTCAAAAGGCTTGTGCAGCTTTCACCGCATAATCCGGAAGGGGGTTATATTAGGAATTATCTTGATTGGCTAACCGATATGCCATGGAGCAAACTATCTCCTAATAATATTTCTATTAGTAAAGCAGCGAAAATTCTGGAAAATGATCATTATGGGCTGAAAAAAGCAAAAGAAAGAATACTTGAATATCTTGCAGTCATGCAGGTCAAAAAAAATCATGCTGCTAAAGTTAAAGACGACAAAAAGGAATCGTTGGATTCGCAACCTACCATACTATGCTTTATCGGACCGCCCGGAGTTGGCAAAACGTCGATCGGAAAATCGATAGCACGTTCTTTGGGACGGGAATTTGTAAGAATGTCTTTAGGAGGTATTCGTGACGAGGCTGAAATAAGAGGTCACAGGAGAACTTATGTTGGAGCTCTTCCCGGTCGAATTATTCAGGGTATTAAAACTGCAGGGACAAGAAATCCGGTATTCATGCTCGACGAAATAGACAAGCTTGGGATCGATTTCAGGGGAGATCCCAGTTCGGCTTTGCTGGAAGCGCTTGATCCGGAGCAGAACAGAGAATTTTCAGACCATTATTTAGAGGTACAATTTGATCTTTCGCAGGTAATGTTTATCTGTACAGGTAACGTTCTTGAAAAAATTCCCCATGCCCTCAGAGACAGAATGGAAGTAATCAGATTTCCCGGATATACTCAGGACGAAAAATATCAAATTTCCGAAAGTTTTCTATGGCCAAAACAAATAAGATTACATGGACTGGAAGATGAGAAAATAAATATCGGTAAAAGTGCACTCAATGAAGTCATAAACCGCTATACCCGAGAAGCCGGTGTCAGAGATCTGGAAAGAAACCTGGCTACTATTTGCAGGAAAGTTGCACGGCAGGTAGCAGAAAAGAAAAAATACCCGACGGTGGTTAAATTAGCTGATGTCAGGAAATTTTTGGGGCCTCAAAAATTTTCTTCCCAGATAGCAGAAAAAGTAGACGAGATTGGCATGTCAACAGGTCTTGCAGTAACCGCTGCAGGAGGAGAAATATTATTTATCGAGGTTGCCTTAATGCCGGGAAAAGGAAAATTAACGTTAACCGGACAACTTGGGGATGTAATGAAAGAAAGTGCAAAAGCAGCCCTAACATGGGCGAAGGCACACTGGGGCGACCTGGGTTTGAAGGAAGAGTTTGGGGAAAATATCGATGTTCATATCCACGTCCCGGAAGGAGCTGTGCCCAAAGACGGACCTTCTGCCGGAATTGCCATGGCTACAGCACTAGTATCAGCCCTTACCGGAATTCCGGTACACAGAAATGTCGGTATGACCGGAGAAGTTACTTTGAGAGGTAGAGTTTTGGAAATCGGTGGAGTAAAAGAGAAAGTGATTGCCGGTCACAGGGCCGGATTAAAGACGATTATTATACCAAAGGATAATAAAAAAGACATGGAAGATATTCCGGAGAAAGTAATGAAAGATATTAGATTCGTCTTTGCCTCAAGTCTGGATGAGGTTTTGAAGATAGCCATCAAAAAATGGCCGATCGTAGAACCGAAAGACGATAGACCTCGCTTTATTCCCCGGCCAACAATCCTCGCAGCAAGCTAGAATATTTATAATCCTTTCTTGCAACTTACCCGATGTATCAATAGAGTTCCATACCCGATGTGGTATTACAAAGTAGTAACCGATAAGTACAATCCTTTTTATAAATTTTATAGGCTTACATTGAAAAAGAGAAAAAATTTATGGATCGACAGCTAGTTTTATAGAATTTTTTTCAAGTATTCATCAATCCTAAATAGATTGTACATTTGTAATAAAAAATTTGTGTCGCAGTTAAAGCTCGTGTTCTTTAAACTCTTTCACCCGTTCTTCCAAGAAATATTTTATTTTATCCGGAGAGATTCCTTCATTCAGAAATTGAATTTTATAATCTGTTATGTCTTCCCAATACACTAGCTGTTGTAAAAAAAGTCGTTCTGAAAAATCTGATTTGAACTTTTTTAGAGACAGATCTATCGTTTTTTCAAGAGTTATATGCTTTTCCTTCAGAAGAAAGTATAAATCAACGTAATCTCTCCATTTGGGTCTTCTGCCGATAATGTAGGCTTTATTACATGCAATATCATGGATATTCATTAGGTCAATATGCTTGGTTTTTACTGGTTTGAAAAGGAGCTTATAGTTGTCGTAAAAGAAAGTTACTCGTATACCATTAGGAGTTTTTAAGTTGAGTTGATCTTCAAAGTCAAGTAATTTTTCACATTCTTTTCCAAAGACATTTTTTATATCTTTCCATAAATTTCTTGGCAGCCTACTATAAGAGAAAATATCAAAATCATATGAAACTCTTTGACCGATTTGTAAAGACAAAGCAGTGCCACCCCCCAGAACTCCGATATTATTAAAAGCTTTAAGTTTTTCAAATACTTTAAGCCTATTTTTATCCAATGATGCGAGGATAAGTTGTGACATAATATCTTTCATCCGGTAGTTGTTTCAAGCCAAATAAGATTTTAGTAACGAAATTGAAAACAGCAGGTCTATAATCTTTAGAAGGATATTTTAGAAAAGCTATTTTTATTTGAGATTCTGAATAAGTTTTAAAAAGCCACTTGAGGTTTTTCCAGGTTCCATATGCCAGAATTTGATGAATTATATAATTTTTATCAGACTCGATATCTAAGTTTTTGACATCAACTGACCACAAAACACCCTGAAGGTTTCTCGGGATTTGACCCATGCTTGAATTATACCCGAAGTGACGATCAAGTTAAACCTACGAAATCTTACACGAATGATGTGACCCAAGGTTATTTCATTTCGAACAAACGGGCATATAATTTTCTGTACAATTTAAAGGAAATAATAACTTTTAATAACAATTACGCTCTCTTATAAAAGTTACATAAGTGAAATAAATAATAAACATTTAATATATTTTATATTTATCGTCGGTGATAAAAAGTGATAACATTTATTAATGAGGAAGATAATTATTCCTTCAATTGTAGTTATTGCATTTGTAGCATTTGCGGCAATCCCGATTTATTTTTTTATAAATAGTTCCTTTCTTCTAAAAAACATTTTTGTGTCAGCGGAAGATTCTTTTGGATTTATCATACCAGCGAATCATGAAGTACAAGGACCGATGAGGAGAAATTATGATTGTAAAAAACCCGAGTTAGGTCAAGACTGTAAATTATTCCATGAATATGATATTCGGAATCCCAATGATGAACATCATGATTATATTATTTTTGAAGTATATTCTGATGTTCCAGATAACAATAAGAAACCAACTATAACTATTGGCACCAAAACAATTGCTTTCCTTATTGGAGACGGGTTTAGGTCTTTCGATAATTTAAAATCAAGCATTTCACAAATAAAGGATGTTAATACGGGGAATTGTAGCTGTAATTTATGTTCGGGAAGTTGCACTAAACCAAGTAGTGAACGAATTTTATGTGGTATACCTTCTGAAGAAAATTATATATTTTGTGCTGAAAACTACTGTATTGATAATGGAAGTACTTGCACAAGCGTTTCTTATAATGTATTGAAAAGAAACTATTTAAAAAGCAATTTGTTTAAAGTACTTAAAAGTATATTTTAAGTATTACTTTTAATCACCCTCTTCGGACTCGAACCATTTTAGCCTCAGTATTTGAAGAACATAGATGAAATTTAAAAAATTAGCCTCGGATGACCCAACTCGGACGGATTCGACAAGTTTAAAGATGTTTATAGGTAAGCTGCTTTAACCTATTTTGAAGCGCTTTTTTCAATTGCGATCTTCCAAAAACACTTTTCAGAAATTTTTCTCTTGCTTTGGCATCCTGTTTATCTGTAAATGCTTCGTAATGAATAAGAATTAATGGAAGTCTTGATTTTGTTGCTCTAACTTTTCCTTTGAAATGTTCTTCAGTCCTTGCTGTCAAATCTTCAGAATACCCTATGTATAATTTTCTACCCTTAAAACTGAAGAGTACATATACGAAGAAGAATTTATTATTCATACATAATTGCGAAGTCAGACTTCGCAAAACTCTTCAAATAACGCGGACACGTCTAACGTGTCTGTCGTCTTCCTAGGATAAACCGAGTCAGACTCGGTGACCCTGCCGGGATTTGAACCCGGGTTTTTGGGATGAGAACCCAATATCCTAAACCGCTAGATGACAGGGCCTGAGCTCCTATTTTATCTCACTGGGGTTTCAAATACAATTTGTTGATAAGTTCAAAAAAAAAACAATTCGAATACTTGGATTATTGATTTGTTACAAATTTCATTCTATAAATAGATTAGTGAGAAGAGATTACTTTTTCTTTATACTTTTATCTTCTTTAGTGATTTTTATATCCAGCTTTATTGTGATTTCAGTAAAATATGTAAGTCAGATTAGCAATCCAAGTACCAGAATATTAGGATCAGAAAACTATATAGCTCAAACTACGTGTACAGAACCCGGAGGGGGTTGCGGCACGAACCATTACTGGGATCAAAGCACGTGCAGTTGTATATATTCACCGCCCGCATCTTGCACGACGCCTTCGGTTGGTTGTGGAACGAACTACTATTGGGACTCGACCGCATGTATGTGTAAGCCATCTACTACGACTTGCACAGAGCCTTCAGGGGGCTGCGGAACAAATTGGTATTGGGATTCAACAAGCTGTATGTGTAAACAAATTACTGTTACCACGGGTGCTTGTAGTCCACCGACAAATGGTTGTGGAACGAACTATTATTGGGATTCAGCTGCGTGTATGTGCAAATCATCTACATCAACATGCATTGCACCCTCGAGCGGTTGCCCTGTAAATTATTATTGGGATTATTCAAGCTGTGTATGTATGAGTAGTGGTGGGGGAACAACATGTACGGCTCCGTCTTCGGGTTGCGGATATAATTATTATTGGGATCAATATTCCTGTTCTTGTAAATATTACACATCTTCCTGTGTTCCTCCGGCAAGTGGTTGTGGGACGAATAGATATTTTGATTATGCAGACTGTAACTGTAAAGATTATGTTTCAGGTTCTACAGCTTGTACCCAACCCGCATCAGGTTGTGGCTATAATTACTATTGGGATTCACCTCTTTGTTATTGCAAGCAAAATCCGAATGTAACCCTATGTAGTATGCCGTCTTTTGGTTGTAGCCCAAATACTTATTGGGATTCCTATTCGTGTTCATGCAAGTCAACTTATACTTCCTATCAACAATCGAATTTCGACCGATTAGCCTATGAGACACCAGAGAGGGTATCTTGCGTTAAATCCTTACTTACCCAATATGAATTTGATAAGTTGAGGTATTTTATACCTACGACAACCAGCGAACAGGATGAAATATATAAGTTGGGTGATAAAGCAAAATCGTGCTGGGGAGGTTCAGTTCAACAAGTACAAACAAGCTCTGTTGCTCCTTCCCAATATAAATCTCCCTATGAATATGAAAACTGTCTAATCAAGGTTCTGGGAGAAGAAGCTTACAGACAAATTTATAGCGGTGTAAAAACTCCAACATATGAAGAACACCTTAAATATAAGGCTTGTTATGGAGGTAAAAGCAGAGTGAGTACAGTAACTTATTTTTCTAATCAAGAAACCCTTCCGGAAACAACAATAGCATGCCTAAAGACAATACTTACCGGAGGTTTGTATGAAAAGGTCAGATCCGGCACGTCCGATGTTCCTTATGAAATTAGGGACAAGGTGAACAGGTGTTTCGGCATAAATCCCCAAGCTTTCGAGGAAGCAAGAATGTATAAAGCTCCTGATACCTTTATGAGCTGTCTTTATGAAAAAGTAGGTAGTTCACGTTTCCAGGAGATTCAAAGCGGTAAAAGTCAGCCGACTAACGAGGAGAGACAAAAAGCAGAAAGTTGTAAGTCATTATTAAACAAAGACCAAACAAAGTTTCTCCCGCCCCCGTCGGAACAAGTTCATTTTCTGGAACCTAAACCCGAGCTTGTTAATGTTTCCGGTTATGAACAGGATTCACAAAATATTGAAGGAAAGAATGTTGGCGGAAAGATAGTTTTTTCAGGGACTGCTATTCCCAACTCCGTCATTAATATTTATATTTATTCAGAGCCGATTGTTGTTACGACAAAAACCGATGAAAATGGAGACTGGGTTTATGAATTGGATCAACCTTTAAAGGGTGAACATCATATCGCGTACGCGACAGTAAGATCTGATGATGGAGAGATGGTTCGTTCGCAAGTTCTAAACTTTACAATTCAAGCCGCTCCCGATGAGCCGGCTATTCAGCAGTTTATTCAAGAAACCTCTGCAACTAAGACTCAAAGATCATTCCTTTATTACTCTGTGGTTGCTTTAATTATTACCGCTCTTTCAGTTTTGGGAGTAATTGCCGTCATGAACGTAAGGAAGATAAGTATGCATCAACAGCCAAACTCAAGCGGTAAGCGGGATAGTGAAGGAAAATTTTGATCCTGTGCCATAAATTGATTCAACAGTAATTTTTCCACCCAACATCTCCACTATTTTTTTCGTAATCCATAAACCTAAACCTGTTCCCCTTGCCTCTATTGTCTGTCTATCTTTAACTCGGTGAAATTTTGAAAAAAGATTTGGCATTTCTGAAGCAGGTATTCCGATACCGCCATCTTTAACCTCAATAAATATATAGTTATCCTTGATTGTGCTTGCTATTTCTATTTGACCTTTCAAACTGTATTTGATCGAGTTTGAAACTAAGTTTGTCACAACTTGGCGGATACGGTCGGGATCACTTTTAATTAGCGGCAAATTTTCACCAGATTGTAGGTTTAATGTTAAGTTCTTTTGGGATGCAACCGGAATAAAAGTTTTTATTACATCTTCAAGTAATACGTTTACATTAACATCTTTTATTTCAATTTTAAGCCTGCCTTGTGCAATTCTTGAAACGTCTAAAAGATCATTGATAAGCTTATCGAGATCTTTAATGAGCATATTCAATATTTTGAAATCCTCGGCAATTTTCTCTTTCTCGCTTGGTGAAATTTTTCTTTGAGAAGCTCGAGATATCCGAGAAGACCGGTCATCGGAGCCTTGAGCTCATGGGCTGCCATTGAGATAAATTCATCTTTGAGTTTGTCCAACTCTTCGAGCTCTCGGGTTTTTTGAGCTTTACGGAAAAAGATAAAATGGTTTATTAAAAGAACTAGAGTAGCAAGTATTAACATCGCCAAGATAATGTAAGAATCTCTGGCAGTTCTACCTAATATTTCCTCAACTTTATCGACACGGAATTTTAGGAAAAGGAGATAATTGCTATCGTCCATCTTTTCCATAGGTACGGAAACATTCCAGACATTTTTCCCGATTTCGGCATCGTAAGAAAGTCCGGCAACGGGCTGGTTGAAACCAACAGCAAGTTGGTTTAATCCCATTTTTTCCAAATTTCCCAATTCAATTTCTTTGTCAGTTGTAGAAACTACAACAATTTTATTTCCTAACTCTTTAATAACAGTAATACTTATTATTTCCGAATTGGAATTCCGTGTTTGCGTAAGCAATTCGTTTAAATTACTACCATCTTTTAACATCCTGACGACTTGTGGTTTTATAGTATCCGTAACACTTACAGCCTGATGGCGAATTAAAAAGTTAATATCACGATTAAAACTTCGTAAATTCCAGAAAGTGTTTATAACCAGTAAAAGCGGTATTGCAACAATAATGCTTATTGGATAAAGCAGGTACGAACCTTTAAATGTATTTTTTATATTATCAATAAGCCTTGGAATAATAACCATTTATTAATTATATGCAACTGTTGATAAAAAATGTAAATCAATTAATATATTAATAGTGGCGAAAATTTTAGTTATTGATGATGATGTGGTTCTGGGAAGACTGTATAAGAGTGCCTTGGAAAATGAAGGGCATGAGGTAGATATGGCGGTTGACGGAGAAGAGGGGCTTCAAAAAGTAAAAGAACAAAAACCTTCATTTATTCTGACTGATATCATGATGCCCCGGATGGATGGGTTGACATTACTCAAAAAGATAAAAAGCCAAAAGGATACAAAAAATACACCGGTTATAGTTATGACAAATTTAAACGATGAGGAAAATATTAAAATTGCCAAAAAGGAAGGAGCGCTTAGTTTTATACTAAAAAATGAACAGGGACCGCAAGAAGTTGTTAAGTTATTAAAAGAGCTTTTAGCAAAATCTGCAAGTTGATATATTTGTTATTGTTCTAAAAGTTTTTCTTCATATATAAGATATTGGAGGACGGAAAGGATGATTAGGCTTATAAAAAGTCCTGTTATAGCGGAGAATTGCTCTTCAAGAAATCGAAAAAATTGAGTAAGAAATATCGAAGTCAAGACAGCGATTTTAAACATCTCGTAAGATTTTTGCCGGGAATTTTTGTATCTTAATAAATATACACCGATGATTACAAATACTCCGGATATGATTGAAAAAATTAGTTGCCCCCATTCTGCAAATGAACCAGCTTTTGAGAATTCGAAAAATGCTCCGGAAAAATCTATTAGTGAAGCAATAACAAAAAAACTGATAATAGCAATCGCGAAACGCGGCGAGTGAGTTAATTTAATGTAGAACTTGCCAGCCAGAGAGCGGATTTGGTGGAAAATATTTGTTTTTTTTACATCATTTACTTCGGAATTTTGAAAGATATCAAGCATAACCCTTACAATAGGATTTTCCGTGTCAGCTTTCCTGAAATAGGATAGTGCCAATCTTTTCTCTTGCTTGTCAAGATCGTGAACCAGAACCTGTTTGGTCATTTCAATTGCATTGACGGAATACTCTTCTTTGCTGAATTTGACTTTACTTTCAAATATGCGAAGACCGAGAAAGAGAAGTACAAAAATAACATAGATGATTGCTATTGCCGGCTGATAAAAATAGTTATTATCTCTTGTTAAAAACTTACCTAACTCATCGATAAATGTTCCAAAACCAATTCCTCCGATTATTGATGCCACATATTTCATGTCTTTATTCAGGAAAATAAATAGAATAACCAGCGCCGACATCATTAAAAAACCACCAAAGAGTAAGTGTGCAATATGGAAATTTTGTCCGCCAAGGGCGGGATAACCTGCTATAAAAAGAAAAACTCGGATTACCAAAATTGATGCTACCGCAGAAACCAAGAAATTTTCGATAAAATTACCGGCTTCAATATCTCGCGGAAAATATCTTTTACTTGATTCATGCATCAAGTAAATTATCTCAGAAATGAAATATTAATTAAATAATATAATTATCACAAATTGAGCTTCAATATATTTCATAAATGGAGCTTGACAAAAAGCATACAAGTGTCTACAATCTTCCAAGTATAAGCTAATCTATGTTGAAATTCCCCTCTCTTATTTGTTTGACCCAGAATACCAATAAGATCTCTGGGTGATTTGTGGGAGAAGTATAAGTAAAATTTATAAGACTCCGACAAATCCAAATAAAGAAGGGGGAGTTTTTTTTGAGTAAGAAGCATATGTTATATAAAAAGATAGAACTTACAAGTCAAGGGGCAATTGAACTCAAAAAAGAACTTGATGAATTGGTGAATATAAAAAGACCAAAAGTAGTCGACAGACTTTCCAATGCAAGAAGCCAAGGAGATTTGGCAGAAAATAGTGATTATCATAATGCCAAGGACGAACTTGAATTTTTGGATGGCAGGATTGAAGAATTAGAAGGTGTTTTGAAAAATGCTGTAGTTGTAAAAGGTAATGGCAATGGTAAAGTACATGGAGTGTCTCTTGGAACGAAGGTTACAGTTAAATCTAACGGCCAACCGCACCTATTCCACATTGTTGGAGAGTGGGAAGCAGATCCTGCCGAGAAAAAGATATCCCACACTTCCCCCTTGGGTCAAGCACTGCTAGGAAAAAAAGTTGGAGATAAAGTTGAAGTTGAAGCACCGGCAGGAAAAGTCATGTACGAAATATTGGGTATTGAATAAGCAGTATGATATATCATACTGAATGTAATATGAAAACGATCGTAAATTTTGACAGCAAGAAGAAGATGGCTTCCTAGGGAGGTTGTCTTTTTCTTGCATTGGGAACCTCCTGAAAAGGAGGTTTTTTTATGTCCATTATTTATGGTAAGGGGGTGATATTTTATGGGTGAAGTAGTCCGAATTAATTTAAAAATCAATCCTGAATTTCAAAGACCGCAGGATCGTGCAGTACAGCCTGGACTATCTCATTTAAATGATCCGGAAAGACCTGTTGCAGGCAGTAAAGGAGTCGTTGAACTACCGGGAAGAATTCTAATAGGGAATGTTGATACAACCAGACAGACTCTTAAGTAATTTGACTTGAGGTGTTTGAAATTCTATACTATACGAACTTATGCAAATCGTTAATTTAATTTTAAAGGCACTTGATACCTCCTAGGGCGGGCGGTTTCTTTGCGTTTATTTGCATAAGACAATCTCCCGCAAAAGGGAGGTTTTTTATTGGAAAAAATGG
>Ga0075719_121_pt1 | contig 12027 bp, 10 predicted proteins | sample RifGroB1_FD_67780 | JGI IMG/M metagenome (GOLD analysis project Ga0075719, IMG submission 67780) | Microgenomates (Woesebacteria) bacterium GW2011_GWB1_38_8
CGACGTTCTGAACCCAGCTCACGTACCGCTTTAATGGGCGAACAGACCAACCCTTGGGACCTTCTCCAGCCCCAGGATGCGGTGAGCCGACATCGAGGTAGCGATCCGCGCCGTCGATTTGGACTCTCGGGCGCGACTACTCTGTTATCCCCGGGGTAGCTTTTATCCATTAAGCTCCGTGCCATACCATACGGCATCGGAGGATCACTAAGACCTGCTTTCGCACCTGCTCCACCCGTCAGTGTCGCAGTCAAGCTGGCTTATGCCTTTACACATTGAGGTACGATGTCCATCCGTACTAAGCCAACCTTTGTGTCCTTGCGTTACCCTTTGGCAAGGTACCGCCCCAGTAAAACTGTCCACCTAGCATGTTCCTTGTCGCCGTCTGCAGGCGACTCAAGTAAGATTTGCAACGTTCCAAAGGGAGGTGTTTCAGGATTGCCAAAGCTCCCTCCTACGCTAAACAATTAAAACGCACAATTCAGTGCCAAGCTACAGTAAAGCTCCACGGGGTCTTTTTGTCCTGGTGGAAGTAGGCCGCGTCTTCACAGCCAACGCAATTTCGCCGAGTAAAGGTTCGAGACAGTTGCTAACTCGTGACGCCATTCGTGCGGGTCGGAACTTACCCGACAAGGAACTTCGCTTAAATCGTTATTACAATAATCAGTCACCTGATTATTCTCCTGCATGTTACCATACAGATCGCACTCTATCTTGACCGCTAGGCGGCCTCTGACGTATTAGTGTCTGAGGATTCTTGAAATAATTGTTTTCTTCTCCTTGTATTCATTTTCGTAGCATAAGATATTATCTTTTTTATCCCATCTTCAGTAAGATGCTCCCTTTTATTCATGAAATCAATAATTTCTGCAAAAATTTCAAAATCATTTGCTTTTGCAGTCTGGAGTTTAAATCTTTTAAAAAAGGGTACTATCTTATCCCTTAAATCGGTAAAGGAACGAACACAAAATCGATAAAGATTTTCTTTGTGATTATCGTGTCTACGATTCACAAATATTCGTCCACAACCGAAAAAGGATTGTAATCTCTTTAAAGCGAGAATGCTCTTCTCACCCTGAGTCGCTACAAACTCTGGCATAATCTGCCATCCAAGTTTTGTTGTAGGATTCTTATGAAGAGAAACTGAAAAACAACCCTCTCCATCAATAAATCCTACTACCCATCCAATCATTTCAAGTCTTTCCTGCTGATTATCCCAACGAGCAACTTTGTTACTTGACATAATTTATCTACAGTAAAATTATACCATAGTAGTTCTCGATTCATAGGACTTTCCAGCATATAGTCAAATTTTACTACGGCGGCGCGTATTCCACCGTAGAACAGTTATAGTTACTGCTGCCGTTTACCGGAGCTTTACTTCAGAGCATCCCGACTTGCGTCGGGGCACCCATCCGCTTAACTTACCGGCACTGGGCAGGCGTCAGCCCGTATACCTAGAGTTTCCTCTTTGCACGGACCTGTGTTTTTGATAAACAGTCGGTTAGCACTCATTTGTTGCAACCCCGATTAAATCGGGGTAGGACATCTTGCGAACTTACGTCCAGTTTGTTTGCCGAGTTCCTTGAACCTCTTTCTCTCGATCACCTTAGTATTCTCTACCAGCCCACCTGTGTCGGTTTTCGGTACGGCTTGCTTTCTGGCTCACTGCGAAGCTTTTCTAGTAGGTTGAATGTTTCAAAATTACCTTAATTGCTTAAGACTCTGTATTACTGCTCGATTAATCGTTTCAGCGGATTTTCCAGCTGCTACTATCTTACAGTTTACACCCCACTTCACGAAGGGGCTTCAGACATCCAACCCAGTCACTCCCCAGTTGATAACGTCAAAAAACAAATACTGGAATTTTAACCAGTCATCCATCCCCTACGCCATATGGCCTCAGGTTAGGTACCGACTTACCCGCCCCCGACGAACGTCTGGGCGGAATCCTTGGGCATTCGGTGTTGCTGATTCTCACAGCAATAGTACGCTACTCATGCCGGCATTCTCACTTCCGACAGCTCCACCTCGCTTTACAGCGAAACTTCACCGCCATCGGAACGCTCCCCTACCACACTCGCGCTCTGCGCGAGAATGACAATACAATATTCAAATATAAAAATATTCAAATGATTTAATTTATATATTTCATTTGTTTATTCGATTATTTGTTTATTAATTATTATTCTTGTGCAAAGCACAAGCATCTCCAGTTTCGGCACGCAACTTATCCTCGATACATTTTCGGCGCCGAATACCTTAACCAGTGAGCTGTTACGCTTTCTTTAAAGGATGGCTGCTTCTAAGCCAACCTCCTGGCTGTCTAAGGTTTTCGACTTCCTTTGAAACTTAGTTGCGATTTAGAGGCCTTAACTGAGAGTCTGGGTTTTTTCCCTCTCGCCTCATCAGCTTAGCCCGATGAGGCTGTCTAGTATGTTTATGTACACCGCTATTCGGAGTTTGGTTGAACTAACTCAGTTACCCTCGCTAGCCCATCCAGTAGCTCTACCATCGGCAACACCTTGCACACCACGGTCCCTATAGACCTTTCGGGGAGAACCAGCTATCTCCAGGTTCGATTGGCATTTTACCGCTACCCACAAGTCATCCGAGCTTATTGCAACAAACATCGGTTCGGGCCTTCTCCCGTATTTCTACGGGGTTCACCCTGCTCATGGGTAGATCACCTGGTTTCGGGTCTTCCATTGTTTCTAAATTCGCGCTATTCACACTTGGTTTCCCTGCGCCTACATCCATTTAAGGACTTAAGCAAAAAGAAACAACGGAAACTCGCCGGCTCATTCTTCAATAGGCACGATATCACTCGTGCACAGCACGAGAATGACAAATTTCCAATTCCAAATAAATACAAATAAGTACCAATTAAATATGGAAAATAAAAAAACAAATGGCCATATTACTGGAAATTGGTATTTATTGGATTATTGGTAATTATTTGACATTCTTGTGCTACGCACAAGCTCTATCGGTTTGTCCGCAAACAGTTTCAGGTTCTATTTCACTGGGCGTCCCGCCCTTCTTTTCGACTTTCCCTCACGGTACTAGTTCACTATCGGTTACACGTTGTATTTAGCCTTGGAGGATGGATCCCCCAGCTTCCCACGGAAGATTTATACCGTGGTACTCAGGATACCTCTAGGGTTCCGCCCTTCTTTCGTGTACGAGATTTTCACTCTCTTTGATCGACCATTCCAGATCATTCCACTAAAAGGATGGAATCCCACATCGAGGTCCTACAACCCCCCGACCGCAGGTCGGGAATGACAAATTTCAAATAATTACCAATTTTAAATTTCCAATAAAAACAAATGAATAATTACGATCAAATTCATTGGATATTTGTATTTATTGGTACTTATTGGTATTTATTGTTATCATTCCTGTCCTACGGACAGGGTTTGGGCTTTTCCGATTTCGCTCTCCGCTACTGACGGAATCTTTGTTAATTTCTCTTCCTTCGGGTACTTAGATGTTTCAGTTCCCCGAGTTCCCCCTTCCATAGCTATACCCCGATAAAAATCGGAGATTTCACCATGGAGTGACCGAGTATGAACTCGGCCGGATTTCTCCATTCGGACACCGCCGGATCACAGGATCGTGGCTCCTACCCGACGAATATCGCTGCCATGCGCGTCCTTCTTCGGCAACGTATACCAAGTCATCCACTGTCTGCGTTAATATCAAACTTACCCCTCGTGCTATGCACGAGGCGGCCTTACTTTCCCCACGAAGTACAGCTTACGCTGACTTCATGCAAAAAAACTTTACAAATATTTAATTGTTAAGGAGCAACATTCAAATTACTCCAGTTTAGTAACTGGTGGACGGGGGCTCGTGAGATATTGATACTCCACTCACCAACCCCCATTCACCAATAACCAACTACAAATAACTACCAATTCCAAATGTCAAATAAATACCAATTTTCAATTAATTTTTATTGTTCATTGGATTATTTGTTTATTGGTACTTATTCCCAAGCAAAGCTTGGGGTGGACCTGGAGGGAATCGAACCCTCTGCCTCCTCATTGCAAATGAGGTGTTCAAACCGGGTAAACTTCAGGCCCGCGTCGGAACGTACTTTGTAAATTTTAAAGGTCATACCCTACGCAGCTTGCCTCTCGCCTTTCCCGCCAGCAACGTTATGCGTAGCAATTGCGGGCTGGTCAATTCTATTCGAATACGGCTCGAGGAGCGCTTGCTGCAGGGTCGTTTTGTTATTTTTTATTATGTTAAAGTTGTAAAACGAAAAATCCCGCCTGAAGGCGGGGCAACTTGACGCTAAAATCCTTTAATCACTTACCCACACAAAGTGGGTACAAACTTATTTAGGATTATTCTATTTATTTTCATCAAGTAACTTTCGCCTTACTGGCAAAGGATATTATATAAGAGACTATCAATATGGTCAACAGCCAACTCTAAGGTTGTTTACCATATACACCTAAACTTACAGCTTGATTTTTTAATGATTCATATTCACCTTGTTTAAGCTTCCGTCGATATTCAGATCCTTCTCTTATTAACGAGTCAGCTCCACTCCCCGTGGGAGTTCCTTTTTCCATTGTTCCTAATTTTATTCTTGCCTTTTCTAATTTTTGTATTACGTCTATGCAATAAATCCTTCCTTCAGCTACTTCTAGACCCACTCCTCCAAAAATTGCACCGCAATTAGGATGTACGCACTGATGTATTCCACCTTCTTGTCCAACTAAATATCTAGTTTCTTCAGCTTTTATACAAGCTTCTACCACTGGACTTTCGACAGTCATTTTCGTTAAAGGATTATACACTACTTTCAATTTACCTATTGTATTCATGTCTGAATTATTACTAAAATGAAGTTACCTTCAAATATGGCGAAAACAAAAAAACTCTTCGGATTAAAATCACTTTTTTATCTTTCAATGCTGGCCTTTTTCCTGGTAGCCCTCAATTTATTGTTTACTCGGACACAAAAACCTAAAGAGGTAAAAGACTCCGAAGCTGCAGAATCGCTTTACTTATTGACCTGGCAAAAAGACTGCACAACCAACAAAGTTAAATTAACTAAAACTACCATAAACGGTGTGCTTGCAATTAAATCCCAGTGTCTGCGAAAAGATAACACGGTTGCCTGGAGCCAAAATTGTAAAGGTTACGTCGATTCGGCAACAAGCAGGCTTAATCAAAATTATTATCATGTAACTTGCTTTGAACCAACCGAAATAAGAACTCCCCAGCCTTCATACAGTTATGTCCCGGATTGGTCGAAAGACTGCAGCTCCACCACCGAAATTATTATGAATAAGCCTTACGAATTCGGAGTAAGTTGTAAATCAACGACTTTAGCATGGAGTAAGCTCTGCAATGGTTTAATCAGAACTTCAAAAAAGGCAACCGACCCTCTCGTCAGAAATGTGACGCCGACGCCCGAAACGTTATCTAACCTCTGCCTTAAAATCAGCAACTAAAAATCTCCTCTATCAATGAAAGGCATACGACTTTGAGTGAGCCGATGATGGAGTCGACATTTTGTAATCAAATTGGTTATTCTCCATCTACTTCTTACTTACAATGCGTAAGCAGTGCCAAGGATTTTTTTGTGCGCGAGGCAGGAATCGAACCTGCGACCCCCTTCTTATCAGGAAGGTGCTCTAACCACTGAGCCACTCGCGCAAAAAAAATACTTATCAGGTAAGAAATTTTGCGTAATCAAAATTTCTTGGCCAACTTCGTTGGTAAGCGTTCTACCCGATGCCTGCCCCGTAGAAGCGACACTTTGAGGCGAGGATGTAAACCCCGCGAAAAGCGAGCTCTCTTCGGGGAACTAGTTGCCCCCAATCTAGCTTCACTAATTTAACATAATTTGAATTCGAACACAATCTATCCTATAATTTCATCATGTCGGAAAGAGGGGAAGATTTCAGCGGAAACGGGCGCGAAAGATTCGACCCTACTGAAAGCGTAGTGGAAATAAAACCAGAAGGAACTCCACCTCAACAATACTTCGATGCTTCGAATACCATTACCCGTACCGGATACAGGAATTGGATGTTTTATTGTTGCTGTATACCCGCCGGAACACTATGTTTGGCTAGCATACTAATCCCTTATATAGCTGAGCGCAACCCAGAAGAATTTAGCCAAGCTCTTCAAACTCTTAAGGAATTAATTAAATAATTATTCTTAAATCTTACTTCCAACTTCTTACATCCAATATCCTACATCTTAAATCCTACTTCTTATTTCTTATTACTCACTAATCACTAGTCACCATACACCAGTCACTATATAATAATGTAGTATGTCAGAACTAACTACCCTTTTATTAAAACTTCCCCGCAACACTCTGGTTACCCCGGAGGCAGCCCAAACTTTTCTATCCGCTTTGACTCAAATCAATTATATGTCGGCTTTCCAAAAACTTATGGGAGGAAGGCCTCCAGCATTTGCTTTGGAAATTGCCTTAGTTAACCAGCAAATCTATTTTCTTATCACGTCTCACGTATCACTTATCTCGTTCATCGAAACTCAGATCCAGTCAAACTATCCTTTGGCAATAATCGAAAAAATTAACGATCCCTTGGAAGGGATAGACTTTAGTTATTTATCATTAAAATTAAAACGCGGAAGTTTTTACCCTCTGGCAATTTACAATACATTCCAGGATGTTGATCCCCTATCTTCAATTTTGGCGGTTTTATCTAAAACACTAAGCCCCGACGAGGTAATTTTAATCCAATATTGCTTAGAGTCAACCGACGGTCGTTGGCAGGGCCAGGGAGAACTTTATGCCTCAAAGGGTGCCAAAAACCCTGATGGAACATATACCGACAGATCGGATAAAAATATCATTAACGAAAAGATATCTTACCCCGGTTTCCATACCTCTATACGAATTGTTGCCAATACGAAAAAAGCCCTAACAGAGCTGTCTTCCGCTTATGGAGTTTTTAGCCGCTCCGACGCAAATTCATTAAGCATAAAAAGACCCCCTTTATTAAACAGAAAGAAAGAAGAAATCGCCGTCCGTAAAAGATCGGTAAGTGATAAACAGGTGTTTAATATTCAAGAGCTGGCAACACTTTGGCATCTTCCTTCCGAAAAAATAAAGATCCCCTCCATTGTCTGGGGTTCGTCTGTTTTATCCGAACCCCCAAACAACTTGCCTACTTCCCTGGGGCTTAGTGATGAGCAAAAACTGGAAATAAACTTCTTTGCCAAGACTCTGTTTAAAAATCACGAGACAATTTTCGGTATCAAGGATCCCGACCGCCTGAAACATATCTGGACCGTGGGAAAAACCGGAACCGGTAAGTCCACCATGCTTGCCAACATGGCGATTGATGATTTCAAAAAAGGCCGGGGAGTAGCCGTGATCGACCCGCACGGAGATCTTTGTGATGACCTACTGGACTATATCCCCAAGTCCCGTATAAATGACACCGTTTATTTTAATCCCGCCGACCGTGAGCACCCGATCATTTTAAATCCCTTGGAAGTGACTAACCGCGAGGAGGCGGAATTGGTTGCATCGGGCTTAATGAGCATTTTTACAAAAGTCTGGGCTAACGTCTGGTCGGCAAGGATGGAATATATCCTGAGAAACTCCTTTATGACCCTGACCGAAATTCCCGGCTCGACCATGGAGGATGTTTTGAAAATTTTGGTAAACCAGTCTTTCAGAAATAAAATCGTGGCAAAATTAGAGGATCGGGCACTTGTCCATTTCTGGAAAGAGGAATTTGAAAAGATGCCGATTGCACTGCAAAAAGAAGCAATAGCACCCATACAAAACAAGGTTGGTCAGTTCGTCACTTCCCCACTTGTTCGCCGCGTCATCGGCTCCCCCAAATCAACAGTTTCATTGGATGAAGTGATGAACGGCCAAAAAATATTAATTGCTAATCTGTCTCAAGGCCGACTTGGTGAAGACAACGCAGCACTTCTTGGTGCAATGCTCATCACCAAATTCCAGCTCGCGGCGATGCATAGGGTTGACGTAGCCAAAGAACAAAGAACGCCCTTTTATCTGTATGTCGACGAGTTCCAGAATTTTGCGACAGATTCATTTATCAAAATCCTCTCCGAAGCCCGCAAGTACGGACTAGCCTTGACTCTGGCAAATCAGTACATGGGCCAAATTCCCGACTATGTGCAAAAGGCAATTCTTGGGAATGCGGGGACCTTGATATCGTTTGCGGTCGGAGCTGAAGATGCGGCGATAATATTTAAGGAATATGCCGAAGTCTTTTCGCAAAATGATCTTGTGAATCTGCAAAACTTCCAGATAGCCTTGAAGTTAATGATAGAAGGTCATACTACAAGGCCTTTCCTGGCCACAACCCTCCCCCTTCCGGCTTCGAAGAATCAAAACCGGGAAAAGGTCATTCGGGTTTCGCGCGAGCGCTGGGCCAGGAAGACAGGCGGTAAGATGTTGGATGTAGGAAGTAAGAAGGAGATTGAACCGGAACCAACCAATCCCTTGGAAAACAGTGAAACTCAGCCTCAGCATGAAGGAACGATATTTGAAAATAAATAGCAATAACTAGTAAAAACTTATAAAATTGAGATTAAAAAGTTGCCTGCCCGCAATCGCTAAAGCGATAGCTTTTGCAGGCGGGTAAATCTGATACAGGCACTCTGTAATTCATGAAACTAGCTTCCGATATCACCTCTGTGAAAAACCTATAATTTGTATGCCAAATTACAAGCTTTGCTTATAATAGTTTTATCTGTACCGCTAAATAGATTTAGGATATAAGATGTAGGATGTAAGAATCACTGCAAATTACGTCTGAAGCTAAACAGCCGTTTACTTAATATTTTGTACCTTTGTTTTAATAGATCCGTATCAATTTTGGGAAAGTTAATCTTGACGATATCTAGCAAAGCTAAAACTTCATTACAAGAACCTAATGATATTGATAGGAATTGACTAAAATCAGCTCTTGTTCTCCTACCGTAACCTTCAGAAATATTTGCACAAACCGATATCGACGCCCGCTTAATCTGGTCGCACAGTGAATATTCTCTTTTAAGATCATAATGTTTACATAAGTTGAATACTTCCTTAGTAAGTAACAAGGATTCCTTATAAACCTCAATGTCTTCTATGCTCTTCGCATCTGTCATTTTTCTATTATAGTACCTATATCTTAAATCCTAAATCTAACTTCTTTCTGGCTTACATCCTATTTCCTACATCTTACATCCTATATCTTGTCAAGTGCGACACAGTCGCACTTGACAATTGGCACTCTCTATGTTATAGTGCTTACACTCTAGGATAATATCTTAGACAGAAAGCTTTAGAGGTAAAGCGACATTAGGATATAGGATATAAGATATAGGAAGTAAGTAAATATTTTTTGCTTTACATCTTACTTCTAACATCTTACATCTTTTCGAAATTTATCCGCGCCTCTAAAGGGCGCGGTTTTTTTTGGAGAATTATCTCCAAAAAAAGTACATTAAAACATTAAGATATTTTCTGTCAACGTCGACAACTATTAATAGCAATAGCAGTTAGTAAACAGTGGTTGGTGGCAGGGTTAATCCCCTCTCCCACTGACCATTGTTTACTGGCTACTAGCCAGATAGATGTAGGAAATAAGATATAAGTTGTAGGAAAAGATAAATTAACTAATAGCTAGTTAACATAATCTCCTTCCTACATCATACATCTGACATCATACTTCTATTCCCGATTTAATCGGGATGCACATTAACAAATTGGTTGAATAAAGGCTAAAGGTTATAATCCTGAGCAAAGTCGAAGGATCTCCTTGTTTACCTCGCCGAAGCATTTTGCATAGGCGGGATTTAACCCAAACTAGCAGGGGGTACTTTGAAGATATTAAAAAGATTTAGAAAGTTTAGAAACTTTATGAATCTTTGGCCAGTTTTTCTTATCTGTCCAACAACTGATACACAAGTCGTATCTTGGTCCACCCCAGTTTACATAAACACTGGCATATTCTTTCTTAAAAGAAAACTTCTCTATTTTTTTATTACAAAAGTCGCAAAAGCTCACTGTGGACATAATAGTTGGAAGGCAGGAAGAAAAAGGCAGTAAAAACAAATTACTAGAATTCCAAAACCTTGTAAAGAAGACAAAAGACATCAGAAGTTATCAATAGGGATTAATCAAAATTCCGGAGTGGGAATTCTTAAATGATTCTCAATCGTCTTAACACGCTTTTCAAGTTTGACTATATGGTGTTTGTCAAAAAACTTAAACATATAGTCAAATTTATTCTCTATACGCTTGATGCCCTTTTTGGTCGCAAGGGTTTTAAGATCATCTTTAGTTGCAAAGTTTTTTGCATCATCTCTGGTAACCAGATTCTTAAGATCATCTTTAGTTGCAAAGTTTTTTGCATCATCTCTGGTATCTGGTAACCAGATTCTTAAGATCATCTTTAGTTGCAAAGTTTTTTTCGAGAAGTTCGATGTCAGCTGAATTAAGAGTTGGTTTTATTTTTGACATATTACTATTTATAAATTACGGAAGTTGTTTAGTCAATAACACGTATCTTCAAAGCACCCCTTGTTAGAAAATAAAGGGTAAAAAACCAAACCTCCCGGAGTCTCGCACAGCGGGACGAAGGTCCCTCAATTGTCGCAGCACGAAGCGTATACGAATAGTATTGAAAAGCTGAGTGCTAAGACGTGTGGGATTGGTAGAGGGTACAGAGACGAGAATTAGATGTAAGCGATCAGATGTAAGATGTAGGCTTGGACACAGTAAGTCAACAAAGGACGTTCCTTGCGAATGCAAGGTGCGTCCTTAACGAAATTTTGTTTTCCTAACATCTAACATCATACTTCTTACTACTGTATTTTCGTTTCTCTACCCTCTAGAACTCTCGCCTTAGCGAGCCAAAGCCGTAAGGCTTTGAAAGTTCTTATCAATGGGGTACTTGCAGAGCCACCGGCTCCAATAAAAGCTTGAGTCTAGGCTTTTCCGAAGACTAAGCATACCGTCAACGTAAGTTGGCCAATCGCTTAGATTATTAGGAATCGCAAACCTCAATGCTATATGAGGAGAAGCGCGCTTTAAAGAGGTTGACCACCTCGCAAGGAAAATAGTCAACATTGGAAACTGGAGGAGGCCAAAAAGCCGATCCAAGAGTAGGAAGGATTCTTCCTGTTAAAGCGGCCCTTTTAAAGGGAAAAGTCTCTTTAGGGTTAAACCTAAAGAAGTAGGTGCAAATCCTACCCGCCTCTTAGCTGGTTGAAGATTTCCGAAACTGGAAAAGTTTCATCGGTCGAATCCAGTCAAAACCAGATGCCAAACGGTATCTGGAATCAAACCTTCAAATTTCTCAAGGAGATTATGATGGCTCGTAAGATGTTGGTTCTAGCGATCGCGCTTGTTTTTTTCTTGAGTGCGTTCGCATTTGTCGTCCCCGTAGCAGCCGCTCCCGCGACTGCAACGGAAAAAGCCGCTTCTCCTGAGGCGGAATCAATTAACATTCCCTTCGAGGGTTATACCTCCTGGGCTGGTCGTGAAGTGACAACTGTCACTTTCGATGTTCCTGCGGGTTACGAAACCCCCGCGGAAATTTCTGGCCAGTACAAGGAAGGTCACCCCGAGAATGGGTGCACCCCGGTAGACGATCCGAACGACTTCGAACATCGGTCGTGTGACCAAAACCAGCCAAACGAGGAGATTTGTATTTTCCTCAACGGGCAACAGGTTAGTTGCACCTCCGATCAAAGTCCGTTGGATGATCAATGGTTCCATTTTGGGATCTGGTCAGCCAATGTCACTAAGGGTTCCAATACCCTTCGGATCGAGCATTCTGGACAGGATGGATCATTTGGTTCCACAAATTTCGAAGGAACCTTGGTGGTCCAACCACTCTCTCCTCCGCCGCAGCCGCCAGTCTGTAAGTTCGTAGCTGATCCTGATAAGGGTGAAGCACCATTACCCGTCACCTTTGACGGAAGCGGATCTTCGGATCCGGATGGTAAAATCGAGCGCTGGTACTGGGATTACGGCGATGGGAATAT
>Ga0075719_123_pt1 | contig 7217 bp, 7 predicted proteins | sample RifGroB1_FD_67780 | JGI IMG/M metagenome (GOLD analysis project Ga0075719, IMG submission 67780) | Microgenomates (Woesebacteria) bacterium GW2011_GWB1_38_8
ATGGGACCTCTTGTTGTCGCCGCAGTGCTAGAAAATTTATTGGAGCTTTCTACGAGATCATGCTAGCCAGTCCCTTTTTCTTGTGCTTCAGTATTGTAATACCTCGCTACTCGCACTAATTAGCGTCCCGAATAGTCGGGACGCATAAGTGCTCGTAACGCTCGGCCACTGATATATCCTTTCGCATCTGCGAAAGAAGAGACTGACTTCGCATGATCATCGCTCATAAACTACAAAAGATGAAGCAAAAGTAATTTTGATTATCGTAGATGAGAGCGATAAATTCAGCGCGGAGCAATTGAGCACTTAGTTGAATCGGCTGTTTGAGCTGAATCCCCGCCTAAATTTTGTTCTACAAAACTTAGGCGGGGAGAGGGCGAGTTCCGATTCAATCTTATAGTGCGAAAAGCGGAGCGTTGGCTTGCGATCACAAGATAATTGATGTTACTTTTGCTGAATCGAGTCTTGAAAGCAAATACCGAGAGGAAGAAGTATGGGGAATATCGAAAAAAGACTTGGCTAGAATGGAAAAGCAACGAAGATATAAATCTACTAGCACTTTGTTATGTGAACATGCAATTCTGCACCACAATGTTGGCACAGGTGTTCATGAAGCGCGCATGAAAGACAAAACTGAAAATCGCGACTTTGTGTATGGCGTGTACATCGTCCGCATTTGCCATGCACAGTATCAACCCATGAGCCGTTGCATTCGGGGCACAAAAGATAAGACTCCGGCAATTGATTCTCTGTTAATTTTGATTTTGTGTATGACTTCATATCCCTCTTGCGCGCATAATAACACTCCGTCATATATCAAAAAGATAAAAATTACCTGTAGCCCGAAATTAGGATATGCATTTTGCACAAATGCATTAACTCCTAGCCCGATTGCTCCAAAAACATTAATCAGTTGATATTTTTTCCCAGTTGGGCTGACCCGCTTAGTTGACACAAGAAAATATGCAAGAACAATTAATCCTGCACCTACCCAGCCGACTAGAGACGACAATTCCATGCGTGCATAATAACATTCCAGTGCGTGGCAAAAAGTAATGGGTGTGTATATCGTTGTTCACGAATTGTGATTTACTAGATTAGCTAATAGTTTTAGACTCGGGTAAACACACTTTTTATGATTTTAGTGAAAACAAAAATCGGACCAAGCAAGATAAATGGTATTGGTCTTTTCGCAAATCAATTTATTCCGAAGGGAACATTGGTACAGAACGTGAACAATTTCTTAAATATGCTTATAAAAATAGGGATGGGCATTATATCCTTTGTTTTGACGATACTCGTTTTCTTAATCATTCAGATAGCCCAAATTTAATAAGTAATAATCCTAACGAGGAAATTGATGTCGCGGCTAGAGATATCCAAAAAGGAGAAGAGCTTACGGTAAATTACAAAGAATTTGACGCGGATTTTGATTATAAAATGAGTATTTATTAAAAATAAATAGAAGAAGGCAGTGGCTTTTGTTGTCGTGCTATTGTCAATCGGGATAGTGCAAATTATCAGATAGTCATCAAGAAAACAAAGTTTCTACTTTTGATTTTATAGATTTCACATCCTCAACAAGTATCTCTAGGGTTGAAAAATCATCAATTATATCCCAATGTTCATAGTTGTATTTTCTAAGCCAATCTGGGATATAATCTTCTTCAGCCATTACTATTATTTTGTTAGCGCCTTCTAAAAGTTTAGGGGTAACTTGGGTGCACACATGATTTGAGATGTCTGCTCCGTAATGATTTTTCAGGTAATTTATTAAAGTTGCGAATTCTTGGTAAGAAGAAAGCTTGGTACCAGTTCTGCCTTCAACATCAACCATTGTCCCATAAGACTCCGCGAAAGAGTCGTCTTTTTTCAAAACATTATAAAGGGCGGCTGCTGTCGGACTCCGATGCATATTTCCACGACAAATAAAAATTACTTTTTTCATCATATAATTTTATCATAATTTGCAATTTACCCCATTTCTGCAATAATTAATTTCATGAGTACTAATCTTTTATCTCGAGAAGAATATTTAAAAAGATTTTCTGAAATTCAGAAGCATGTTATCCCCATAACTCGTGAGCTTGGAAAGAAAGTTAATCCTGGGATGAGCGAGAAAGAAATTGCCATAGAATATACTAAAATGCTCGCCGATGTTGGACTGGTAGATCATTGGTATCCAATTTTAATTAATGCAGGAGAAAATTCTGGCAAAGCCGTTTCTAGGCGTATTCACTTGCCAGGGGAGTATATTATTAAGGAAAATGATATTTTTATTTTAGATTGTACCCCAATTGATAAAACAGTGTGGGGTAACTGGGCAGAGACATTTGTTGTAGGAAATGATCCTTTCTATCAATCTCTTTCTAATGATTGTCTGAATGTAGTAAAGCAAACTGCAGAATTTGCACGAACTTTTGCAAAAACAGTTGGTGAAATACTTGATTATTGTGTGAATATTGCAACCAATTTAGGAATGAAATCTCTTGATTCTCGCAATGATGTAGGACACTCTATCTTTCAAGTTCCAGAAGGACAGACAGTTGATAAAACCCCCTTGAGTGATCGCCTTTTCTTAAATGATGATTATCGTAATACTAAATTAGAGGGGATTGTTTCTATTGAACCTCATTTTGGGCGTGTTAATCCAAAAGATGACATTTTGTATGGCTCTAAACACCAGGAAGTCATTGTTTATAATTAGCAAAAAATTACTAGAACCATAATTATTTTTGGTTTCTTTTTTGATAAAACAAGTTCTAACAAAGTTGTAAAGACACACCAAAACTGCATTTGTGCCCGAGGTGGGGGTCGAACCCACATGTCCGTAAGGACACACGATTTTAAGTCTATTGAAAAAGCATCTCTGATTTCTCTTATGCTAAGTGGCATTAGGCCACTTGTATTGAGTTGGGAGTGAAAAAAGTAATAGAATTTCTTTGAAATCACGCAATTAGTCTATTGTGTGCTTGACTCAAAAATGATATAGTTTACTAAAGCCTAGGTGACGAAATTGGCAACCGTAGCGGACTCAAAATCCGCCGCTCGCAAGAGCTTGTGGGTTCAAGTCCCACCCTAGGCACACATGCCGAAGGCCAAACTTCTTGATAAGGATTTCGAGTGGTCTACTGAGCTCGCTTATGCAGTCGGACTTCTTGTTACGGACGGTAATCTCTCGCGAGACGGACAACATGTCACAATGCGCTCTGTTGATCTGCAGCTTATAAAGACATTCAAAACATGTCTTGACTTAAAGAATAAAATCGGTTCTCAAGTTTCGCAACACAAAAATGGGAAGTTAAGCTATCGTTTACAATTTGGTGGTGCACAATTTTATCGCTGGCTTATGAAAATTGGACTCTTTCCGGCGAAGACATATACGATTGAGAAAATTCTCATTCCAGACCAATACTTTGTAGATTTTTTAAGGGGCCATCTGGACGGAGACGGAAGCATTACAGTTTATCAGGACAGATACAACACATTTAAGAATCCTACTTACATATATACAAGATTATGGGTGCGTTTTATCTCGGCCAGTCCAAAACATATCGACTGGCTTCATGGATCGATAAAACGCCTCTGTGGAGTACATGGACATCGTGCCCAGTCAAAAATTTACGATGACAAACATGTCAGTATATCTATACTCAAGTTCGGCAAAAAAGAGTCAATCAGATTGCTTCAATGGATTTACTATAAAAAAGATCTTCCCTGTCTTTTACGCAAGAGAGAAATTGCAGATAAATTCTTATTGCGTGCATAATATCTGATAGCGCAACAGTATGACATGTCTCAAAGTCGTATGTCCTCGTGGGATTCTGTTTCATTCTTGGGGTATGCTTGATAAAGTTGATTCAGACAATTTTAAGAACTGTGCATCTCCGTATTGTCCATTTGAAAACGCATGATATGATTAATACGCATGGCTAGAATCATTGCAGTCTGTAACGCCAAGGGGGGAGTTGGGAAAACCACAACTGCCATCAATTTAGGAGCATGTTTGGCTGAACTTGGCAAGTATGTATTACTTGTTGATCTTGATTCGCAGGCAAACGCGACAATTGGTCTCGGGGTATCGCTCAAAGCTGAAGATGCAAGCGTGTATCATTCTCTTGTTTCAGATACAAATCCGGCACTGTTGGTACGAAAGACCGGAATTATTGGGTATGATATTTTGCCTGCGACACAGGCCTTGGCAGGCGCGACGGTGGAATTAGTTTCAATGCAAGAAAGAGAATATCGCCTCAAGAAAACACTCAATCATTTAAGAAATAATTATGATTATGTGCTAATTGATTGCCCGCCGTCTTTGGGACTGCTTACCGTGAATGCTCTTGCGGCCGCAGACCAGGTATTGATTCCAGTTCAATGCGAATATTATGCGCTTGAAGGTCTTGGCCAACTTATGCGCACGATTGAATTAGTGCGCGGGGGATTAAATACAGACCTACGCGTATTGGGCGTTGTGCTTACAATGTATGACAAGCGCAATCATCTTTCTAGACAAGTAGCCACTGAAGTGTTAAATAAATTCCCTGGGCGGGTGTTTGAACCGCTCATCCCACGCGTAGTATCAATGGCAGAAGCACCAAGTTTTGGTAAGACAATACTTGATCATGATCCAGAATCAAAAGGATCATGGGCATACAAACAGCTTGCGCAGGAAATATTAAAACTAGCGTAATTAAATAATCACCATGACAAAAAAAATGTTTGGACTCGGGAAAGGAATCGGATCATTAATTCCTGATTCGGTCGCGCAGGCAGTTAACGAAGAAAGAAAAGAAAATATATTTTATATTGAGGTTGGCAAAATAACGCCAAATCCTGATCAGCCACGCAATGACTTCAATAAAGAAGCGCTTGAAGATCTTGCAAAATCAATCAAAAAATACGGCGTTCTTCAACCGCTGTTGGTTTCAAAAGTAGAAACAGATCTTCCGCGAGGCAGATCTGTACAATATCAGCTTATTGCAGGCGAGCGCCGTTGGCGCGCTGCACAGCTTGCCGGATTACCGCAGGTTCCAGTCATTATTCGTGACGATTTAACTCCCGAAAAAAGCGATAACAAGTCAAAACGACTTGAGGTTACGCTCGTTGAAAATCTTCAACGAGAAGACTTAAGTGCACTTGAAAGCGCAGAAGCATATGCACGATTGGCCGAAGAGTTCGGATTATCGCATCAAGAAATTGCCGATAAAGTAGGAAAGTCTAGAGAAACTATTACAAATACAATCAGACTCCTTGGATTGCCGGAATATATAAAAGACAGTCTACGAAATGGGCAGATAGGATTTACGCAAGCACGAGCATTGCTTGGGATTAAAGCAGACCCAGATCGTCAACGAGAAATGTATGAGCTTGCAGTTAGTGGCGGTGCAACTACTCATATTATGGAAAGTATTGGCGCTGAAGTAAGAAAAGATAAAGGATACAAGAAGTCTGGGAGATACAGAGACACTCGCTTTGATGATTTAATGGGAAGCCTAGCAAATCATATCGGACATCCTGTTAAAATTGTGGGGCCAAAAGCCAATGGACAAGCTGGCAGTGTTACGATTCGCTTTACAAGTCTAGATACCCTTAATAGTATCGCCAGAAAGATTCTCGGCTAGCGGTTTTTCTTCTTCGGTCGGTTCTGCTGCTACTTCTTCGGCCTTTTTAATTTTCTCCGTGTATTTACACTTTGGGAAATTTGAGCATGCGATAAATATTCCAAATCTACCGTGGCGCTCCACAAGGTCGCCAGCGTCTTGTGGGCAAGAGCGGCCAATAAGTTTTGGCGGCTCTTTATCTTTTTTCTCTTTGAGAATATTTTTGCATTCTGGAAATTTTGAACATGCAATGAATTTTCCGAATCGTCCGCGCTTTACAATCATTGGTGCTCCACATAAGTCGCATATTTTATCAGTCTTCTCTTCCTCTGATTCTTTTTTTGCAAGCGCATCAACAGATTTTTCTGCTACCTCAACTGCAAGCGGAGTATAAAACTCGCGAATCGTTGGAATCCACTCTCTTTCACCACGAGCGATTTCATCTAATTCGTCTTCCATCTTTGCCGTGAATTGTATATCAACGATGCGTGGGAAATTTGCCATCATAAAATCATGTACCGTGCGCCCTGTGTCTGTTGGATGAAATGCGCGCGAGCGATCTTTTTCTACATATCCGCGAGTCTGCACGGTAGAAATAATTGCGGCATATGTAGATGGTCTACCGATACCTTCTTTTTCAAGAATTTTAATCAGCGATGCCTCATTGAATCGTGCCGGTGGTTTTGTAAAATGCTGTTCGGATTTCAATTCTTGTAATTCAAGTATTTGACCTCCTTTCACCAAGGGAAGTCGCACATCTTCAAATGCCGATGGAAATACTTTTAGCCAACCATCAAATGTAAGCACAGATCCAGTTGCCCGGAATCCATATTTTGATGCTTTTATATCAATGGCGGTTGCGTCAAATTTTGCATCAGTCATTTGTGACGCAACAAATCTCCGCCAGATAAGTTCATATAATTTTGCCTGTTGCGAAGACAGTGATGACGCCATGGCTTCGGGCGTATTTTTCGGATTTGTCGGTCTGATTGCTTCATGCGCCTCCTGCGCACTTTTTGATTTTGTTTTGAATTTTCGGTGATGATAATACTTTTCTCCGAATTCTGATTTTATAAACGAACCAACTTGTGCGAGCGACTGTTCGGAAAGATTTACCGAATCGGTGCGCATATAAGTTATGCGCCCAGCTTCATAGAGTTGCTGGGCGAACATCATTGTTTGCTTACTTGAATAATGGAGTCGTTTTGATGCAACCTGTTGAAGTGTCGCAGTGGTAAATGGTGCGTGCGGAGTTCGCGAGGTCTCTTCGCGCGATACCGAGCTTACTTTATATTCCGCTCCTTTTAAGTCTGCAATAATTTCTTCCGCCTCTTTTGCCGTTGTGATGGATTGTTTTTCAATTTCTTTGCCGTCGCGTGCCACAAGATCGGTCGCAAACTTTTCAAAAATTGCGGAAATACTCCAGTATTCCTGCGGATTAAACGCTTCAATTTCTCGTTCACGATCAACAATAAGTCTGACAACAACAGACTGCACGCGCCCAGCAGACAATCCGCGCCAGTATCTTTTCCAAAGCACAGGAGAAATTAAATATCCAACCAAACGATCAAGCACCCTTCGTGCCTGCTGGGCATCTACAAGTTTTTGATCAATTTT
>Ga0075719_127_pt1 | contig 7161 bp, 7 predicted proteins | sample RifGroB1_FD_67780 | JGI IMG/M metagenome (GOLD analysis project Ga0075719, IMG submission 67780) | Microgenomates (Woesebacteria) bacterium GW2011_GWB1_38_8
TCTTGAAGGCCGATAACATCTGCCTGGGAGCTTTTAAGAAATTCTTTTATTTGATCAAAGTAGCTGTCAATCCAAATATTCCAGGAAAGAATCTTTACTCTCATAAAAGTATTATATTGAGGTTCGAGTGCGATTTAAAGTAGGATAGTTCGATATATTTGCTTGAGGCTAGAAAATTTGGGTCGCTTGCCAGCCGATGTTCGAACTAATTTGAAGTCTGGAAGTGTAGATTATGAAGTCATAAGAAGCGTATTACTTCTAAATTCTAATTATCTGGAACAGTTTGTTCTAGTCTAATTTGATTTCATCTTTAATAAGTGTAAATATTATCATAAGAGTATATGAATAAAGTAGTAAAAATAATAATATTTTCTTTAATATTATTACTGATTAGTTTATTTATAAAATATTATTTAGATAAAAAAAACAATCCAGCAAAATATTCTTTATATAACGCTGAGAATGTTATTACTGAAAAAAGATACCAAGAAGGTAAAGTATTTGAAGTAATTTTAAAAGAAGAAGTTACTGACCGAGAAGCAAAATCGGTATTAGACGAACTCTATAAAATTAGGGGAGTAAATGGGAGCACTTTATATACAAGGGAAATTCAAAAAATTGGAGATTATAGCTTTCTTTTTCCTCAAGATGTTATTTCTATTGAACCCGAAAGTCGTGTTGTAATTGACCTCTTCGTGGAAAATTTAAAAGATAAAAAATCTATAATTGAGCAGGTAAAAAATAATCCAAAGGTAGAAGTAGTATTAGACTTAATTTCTCAATAAAACTAAGGGTCGCTTGCCAGCCGATGTTCGAACTTATTTTATAGGCACTTCTATTAAAAATCAGACTCTCAAAAATTTGATGATGACTTTTAATTTCAAAGGAAGTGATAAAATTTAGTAAACCTTATGAAAATTCCAAACAGAATTACAAAACACGTTGTATTATTAATCTTGTTACTACTTGTGGTTTTTCTCCTTAGTAAGCTTCCCAAAAAAGAAACAAATCAAGCTAGTCAGACTGAAAACCCTGTCATTACGCAAGAGAACCTGTTTGTAGTCAAGTCGGGTAATAGTGATAAAAAGCATAAAGCTTATCTCTTTAATACAAAATCAAATACGTTACAGGAAAAAGAAATAGATTTGTCCCAGACTGGTTGGGACATTAGCTTACTTAATGATAGATACCACACCTATCACGGTACAGAGGCAGTGCATTACAATCCCAACACTGGTGATATAGTAGTTATTGTAGGAGTTACATCAGGAGGTATTGGTGGTTGGAAATCGCAATATTCTCTGCCAGAACCATCATATAAATATGCTATTTACAAAACGAGTTTTAGCGAAGATGAACCACTTTCACTAGTAACAGAATACAACGAGGAAAAACCATTTTTAAAATTTATCGAATTATCCGTTAAAACTAATAGTCTCTATGTCTTTTTTTATAGTGGAAATGGCGCGAATATAAAATTTGATCACATATCTGTTGTTCACTTAGATAGCGGGTTAGTTGAGAAAAAGACATTAAGCAATATGCCAGATTTTGGTATGGGTAATGTTTCTGACATTAACCTGTCGCAGGATGAAGATGAAATTTATCAATTTGGTGTTGACGGATATAATTTATCATTATTAATTTTTGATCTGAATGAAAACTATTTGACACAAAAGGATATTTATTCAGGGGACAATAATTCACGTTATGAATTTGATATAAACGGTTTATCCTTCGATGGCAAACAGGCAACATATTATGTGTTACAAAATCCCAAACAACCTCATGGATATGTCATAAACACCCCCGCTGAGAAGAAATTACTCATATCAGATATCGAAAAGGGTTCTGTCGTAGAAATACCTCTTGATGGAGAAGTCGGTAACTATAATTTGTATATTAATAGCGTTGGTAATAAAATTTTGTATGGACTTAAGAATGGGTGGTATTCTTATGACTCGCACGAAAGAAAATCAGAGAATGTCCCATTCGATAGGCCAATCTTATGGTCTCCTCAATCAAACTCTGTTCATATTTCAAACGGTGAAATTATTATTGAAATTAACGGGAAAACCGTAAACACAGGTATTGAAGTAGATTCCACAAACGACCTCCAGGTAGTCCAATGGCGATAATCTGTAAACTTGACTTTTATAAAGAAGTTCTATTCTGGTATGGGTCGCTTGCCAGCTGATGTTCGAACTTGGATTAGTTACAATCCAATAGCATTGGTTTCATTAAACTTTATTAATCTCTAACGGAAAACATTCTATAATTTTTGTCGATCGGCAAAAATTACTTCCAACCGCTTTCTGAAAAGGGTATACCCTTTTGATAGTTTTTAATAGCTTCGATGACGTGAGGCAGAACATTATCCGGAAGATTATCAAGATTAAACCAAGACATGTCATCACATTTGTTAGGTTCTCTAATTGAGGGATTACCTGTCCATTTCTGTGCCACAAAAAAGAAGTCCATATATTCTTGGTCTGTAGAATATCTATGAAGAACTGTAGCAGCTTTTAAATTATTATTAGTAATTATTATTCCTGCTTCTTCCCAAGCCTCTCTAATCATAGATTTTGACACAGATTCATTTCCATCAAGATGTCCTGCAATTAAACTATATTTTCCATCCATCCAGCCGGTATTATACCTTCGGGAAAGTAAGACTTTATTGTTTATAAGAAGTATTAAATAAACAGCTGCTCTCAGTGTGAATCTCTCTGAAGCCATACGCAATTATATCAATAACTGAATTTTGTGGTATATACAATAATCACAAATTGTAAATTGGGGTTCGAACATCGGTAAAATAGTTCGAGTCCGGTTAGGGTAAGAGAGCAAACGAAGTTAGAACCCGAATTATTAACTCAACCTTATAAGAACAAGAAATTTACGAGATATATTTATTCATTATAAAACAATATTTCAGTTAATAATTTGTATGTGATATATTTTAACTATATGAGGAGTTTTTTATTAATCTTACTTCTAATCATTATTAGTGTAGTAATTGATTATATAGGTTTAGCGATAAGTGGAAATTCAAATACGTTAGACACAACAACTGGTGTTTTTTCATATTTAATACGGATACTCTTCCCGTATATATCCGCAAGATATGTAATGGGAAAAAGGAGTCCGAAAAATTTAATATTTTGGATTAAATTTATATTAACATTTATTATAGTTGCTTTATTAATGTGGTTCTTTTCTACCTTAATAATAAACATGATAGCGGATTATCAAAGTACATCTCATGATATTCTAAAAAGATTTGGGTGGCTGAGGGGTCTCGAACCCCCGACCTCAAGGTCCACAACCTCGCGCTCTAACCAACTGAGCTACAGCCACCATTTAATAAATTTACTTAAATTCTTGTCTTCAAAAACCTTCTCCCGAAACCTGTTTTAAAGTACTTTTCTCTTTTAATTGCTTTTATCTTACTTGTACAGGCTTCATAATATATCAATTTAAGAGGTCTTCTTTCTTTAGTTGCATATACTTTTCCTGAAATATGTTCATTAAACCTTAATTTTAAATCTTTAGTAAAACCAATATATAATTTATTATCCCTCAAACTTCTAAGCACATAAGTAAAATACATTAATATTTAGCCCTGCCCGCAACGCCTGAGCAAGTCATGCTTGCGATGGCGGGCGCGGTACAGCCACCTCGTCGGAACAAGCTTCACTAAATGCAACTGCTTACGCTTTTTGCTAAACGCTCCGCTGTTCCTCCTCTCAAAAGTCCATTAGACTTTTGTTAAACAAAAACACTTTATTTTACCAAATTCACACCGTGTTGACAAAGTAAATCCTATGTTACAAAATAGTATTATTACAGACATGCCCGATAAAGATAAAGAGCAAAAACATAAACTTAAAGAAGATAAAGAGTTGGAAGATGTTGAGAAAGATAAAATAACTCCAGAAGAATCATCCGACATAACTCCGGAACCAGTTAAAAAAGAAAAGTCAATTCTCGATCCGGAAGATAGCGAAAGCAAGGAAGAAAAATCAAGCGTACAGCCCCCTAAGGTAGCCTCATTTAGCCAATTAGATAATCCTGAAACTATAAAGCCATCTGATGATAATACAACTGAAAAAACATTAAGCGCAGAATCTTCTGAAATCAAAGGAACAATAGGTACTACCGAGACAGTGGATAAACCTGAAGGAGTAGTTGATGATGTTAAAGAAAACTCTTCTGATGATATAAAAGAATGGTTGAAGGAAGTTCGACCTGATACTTCCAAAGAGGTCGAGAAAAAAGGCGGTCCTAATTTTAAGATTATTTTACTGATAATGATTACTCTTTTAATACTAGGATCAGTTGTAGGGGGAATGTATTATTTCAAAAAACAAGTTAACACGGAAGTTACTCAACCGGAGGAACAGACTCAGGAAGAACCCTCAAGCGTTCCCACGCAGGTTCCGGAAGAGTTTGACCTGAAAGAATTATCTGTAAGTGTCTTGAATGGTTCAGGTGTAAAAGGTGAAGCTGCTGCCGTAAAAACTTTGCTTTCGAAAAGCGGTTTTACAGAAGACAAAATTGAAACAGGAAATGCCGACAAAACTAATTATGAAAATACTTCCGTCAGCTTGAAAAAGGACGTACCTCAATCAATATATGACGAAGTTAAGAAATCTTTAGACGAAACTTATACTGTGGAAAAATCGGATACCGAATTGGAAGAAGACTCTTCTTTTGATATTATTGTCATAGTCGGACAAAAGAAAACATAATACTTTCTTAATTTGCCTCTTTATACCTTCAAATAGTAAAATATAATGTCTTTCATAAGCCGAGGTGGCACCCGCCTGCAAAAGCTATCGCTTTAGCGATTGCGGGCAGGGAACAGGTAGACGCGAGGGATTTGTGCGAGCGTAATATAAAGCGAGCAGAAGCGAAAGCGACAGAGCCCTTCCTGCAAAGCAGGAATAAATTATTAAAATTTTAATTACTAAATAAGCCGAGGTGGCGGAACAGGTAGACGCGAGGGCCTTAAGAGCCCTTGAGACTTTTGTCTCGTGCGGGTTCGATTCCCGCCTTCGGCACCGCGTCAAACGCGGTAGACACGTTAGACGTGTCACCACGGGGTGTGGCTCAGTTGGTTAGAGCGCGCGCTTTGGGAGCGCGAGGTCCCCGGTTCGAATCCGGGCACCCCGACCAAGCGGGATTAGTTGATCGGTCCAACAGCTCCCTTCCAAGGAGCAAAAACGGGTTCGACTCCCGTATCCCGCTCCGCACTACATATTTTCAATGGCTTCGATGAACGAAAGAAAGATAGGGTGGGGAGTAAGAGGACGGCTTATATATTCAGGATGAAACTGGGTCCCTACGAAAAACGGGTGATCTTTTAGTTCAATTGCTTCAACCAACTTTCCATCCGGAGAAGTCCCTGAGAAAACAAAACCGTTTTTTTCGAATTGCTGTTTATACGAATTATTAAATTCATACCTGTGTCTGTGACGCTCATAAATTAGTCTTTGGCCTTTAGCTTTTGATCCTTCATTTATAAATAAGGGGTTCGGTTGATACCAAGGATTCTCTTTTCCTCCACCATACTTTTTATAGGCTTCTTCCAATAAAGTATCTTTCTTAATTACACACGGCCACGCTCCGAGTCTAATAGTTCCGCCAAATTGTTTTTTAGAAAGATATTCTTGTTGATTTTCCATAATATGAATAACCGGAAAGGGAGTTTTTGAATCAACTTCTTCAGTATTTGCATTTTTTAATCCCAAAACGTTTCTAGCAAATTCAATTGTTGCCATTTGCATACCAAAACAAAGCCCTAGATAAGGTATCTTTTTCTCTCGGGAATACTTAGCGGCCTTAATTTTTCCCTCAACACCACGCGAACCCCAACCCTGGGGTACAACAATTGCATTTACCGAGATAAACTTCTCCTTTATTTCCTCATCATTCAAGTTCTCTAAAGACTCCGAGTCTATCCAAGTAAGCTCCGGACTGACTCCAAAAAACCATCCGGCGTGTTTCAGCGCTTCAACTACGCATACATAACTATCTTCCAAAGTATAATCACCCGTTTTTTGATATTTACCAACCATTGCAATTTTTACCTTACGAGAAGTATTTTTTATTCTGCCAACCATTTTTTTCCACAGCTTCAGGTCTTTTTGTTTTGATTTCAATCCTAATTTCTTGATTATATCTTCGTCCAACTTTTGTTGTTTAAGTACGAGAGGAACTTCGTAAATACTTCCGACGTCAGGATTTGAAATAATGTCTTCGGTAGACAATCCCGAAGCAAGTGCAATTTTTTCTTTTCTTTTTAAATCAATTTCTTTTTCAGCACGCCCGATAATTATGTCGGGTTGCAACCCCAAAGAATTAAGAAGCATCACTGACTGTTGTAATGGTTTTGATTTAAGCTCTCCGATTGACGGGGGAACAGGAAGATAACCGACATGAATAAGAATTACGTTTCCGGGATTTCTTAGTCTTAATCTTCTTACCGACTCAAAAAAAAGAAGACCTTCATATTCTCCGACGGTTCCTCCAAGCTCAACGATTACAACTTCAGCATTATTTACCTTACCGGCTTTATACCATCTTTCAATTATTTCCGGAGGAAGGTGATGGTATGGTTCTACGCACTTACCACCGTATTCCAAGGCTCTTTCTTTGTCTAAAACAATTTTGTAAATTTGGCCGTTTGTTAAATAATTATCCCGAGTTAGGGTTGTACCTATGAATCTCTCGTAATGTCCCAAGTCCTGATCCGTCTCAAGTCCGTCGTGGGTAACAAATACTTCACCGTGCTCAATAGGATTCATAGTTCCCGCGTCGATATTCAAGTACATATCGCATTTCATTGCGGTAACTTTAATTCCGTGAGACTTAAGAAGAAGCCCAATTGAAGCAGCGGTAACTCCTTTTCCTAAACCTGAAAGTACTCCACCGGAAACTATAATAAATTTCATCTTATTTTGTAAACCTCGCAAAATTAAAATTCTAAAAGAAGTTTTTTCTTTATATCATATTCTAATATATGTGTGTCAAGAAGTTTTTATAAAGTGCCTCTGGGGGGGAATCGAATGCTGAAAGCACCCTCTCAGGGCCCTCAGTCTTTAATAAGTACTCTCATTAACTTATTGCCTTCTGTAGTATTTTTAAAAAACCATT
>Ga0075719_129_pt1 | contig 6805 bp, 8 predicted proteins | sample RifGroB1_FD_67780 | JGI IMG/M metagenome (GOLD analysis project Ga0075719, IMG submission 67780) | Microgenomates (Woesebacteria) bacterium GW2011_GWB1_38_8
TCTTATTATAGGAGACTTTACAGCCAAGGTAGGCGATCCTTCTGGTGTCTCCAAAGAAAGACCCATGCTTACTGATCAAGAAATTAGAACCAATATGAAAGGATACCTAGGGCAAGCAGGCAAGATTATAGACGTTAAAAAGGCTGAAGTTAGGTATAACAGCAAGTGGCTCTCTAAAAACAATCTAGAGGGCATTCTGGAGCTAACTAAGGCAGCCACAATCAATCAAATAAGCGAAAGAGCCGATTTTAGAGGACGCATTAAGGCTGGCCAAAAGGTCAGTTTATTAGAGGGGTTGTACTCACTCTTGCAGGGATTCGACTCCGTGAATATTAAAGCAGACGTAGAACTTGGGGGTACCGATCAGCTTCTTAACCTCCTAATGGGAAGACAGGTGCAGCGACACTATGGAATGAAGGAGCAAGACATTTTAACCGTGCCTCTTATCGAGGGGACAGATGGGAAGGAGAAAATGAGTAAGTCGAAAGGTAACTATATTGCTCTTACTGAACAGCCCAAAGATATGTTTGGAAAGATTATGTCTGTTCCAGATAAATTAATTTCAAAATACTTTGAACTCTGTACGGATGTAGACACCAAAGCATTAAAAGAGATTAAGACAGCTCTTCAGAAGAAAGGAACCAACCCAATGGAATATAAATTACGTCTTGCGCAAGAAATTGTTGCCTTGTATTACAACGAAAAAGACGCCAATAAGGCAAAGGAAGAGTTTCTAAGTGTATTTAGCAAGAAAAATTTACCAAAAGACATCTTAACCAAGGCTCTTTCTTCAAAAAGTTATGAGTTAACGGATCTTCTGTGCGAAACATCTATGGCTTCGAGTAAAAGTGATGCCAGAAGATTAGCAGAACAAGGAGGGGTGAGAATTAATGGAGAGAAAGTAACTAATGCAAACACCAAAATTAAACTTGGGAAAGAAACACTTCTACTTCAGGTAGGAAAACAAAAATTTCTTAGGGTTAAGGGTAAATAACCTGGCGGGGGCGCTAGGAATCGAACCTAGGAATCGGGTTTTGGAGACCCGCGGTTTACCACTAGCTTACGCCCCCTTGGTATCTGTTTATATTTAACAGCAAAGATGGGACAAGTAAACAGTATGAAACGTCCGCTATACTTATTCTGGAGCGGGTGAGGAGAATCGAACTCCCGTCCCTACCTTGGCAAGGTAATATAATAGCCACTATACGACACCCGCATTTAAAGTAAGCAACTAATAGGTTAAGATATGCCCCAGACGTTGTAAAGATGAAAGATTTTCCTAAAGACGTAATCGGTCCAGAGAATGTCCTCCGCGTTTATGATCCCCAAATAGGTATGGAGGGTTTTTTGGTCATAGATAACACCCTGGCTGGTCCAGGTAAGGGAGGATTCAGGATGACACCGGATGTAACAGCTGAGGAGGTCGCTAGGTTAGCTCGTGCTATGACCCTCAAGAACATATTGGCAGGGGTACCTTTTGGCGGGGCTAAAGCAGGTATTGTTTGGAAAGGAGGAAAAGATGATTTGGAACTTAAAGAGAAATATGTCAGAAGTTTTACTAGGGCCCTTAAACCATTCTTGGGGAAGCGCTATATCAGCGCTCCAGATGTAAATGTAGGTGAGAGAGAGATCAGATGGCTTGTGGACGAAGCCAAAGATTGGAATGCTGCTACTGGTAAACCAGCCAATTTGTGTACTTGGAAAGGATTTAGAAAAGTTTGTGGAATTCCACACGAGCTGGGGAGTACGGGTTTTGGAGTAGCTCACGCTACCCGTCAAGCAGCAGAGGCCTTAGACATAGATATTAAAGGAGCAAGGATAGCCATTCATGGGTTCGGAAATGTAGCCATGTTTGCCCATAAGTTCCTACGCGAAATGGGAGCGATAACAGTTGCGGTTGCCAATAGTAAGTACGGACTTTTCGCCCAGGATGGGTTGGATGAGAAATTTTTAGACGAGGTAATATGCGGGAAAGAAAAGTTAGACAGTTGTCCCGGAGAAAGATTGCCACTAGAGAAATTCTGGGAGATAGAGTCAGATATTTTAATCCCTGCTTCGGTAACAGACGTTATTAATGAATCTAATAAAGACAAGATAAAGACTAAATTAATAGTTGAGGGAGCCAATATTCCAATGAGGGAGAACATAGAAGATGAATTTTTCCGTAGGGGGATCATGATAGTCCCAGATGTAGTCGCTAACAGCGGAGGTGTCATCTCTTCATACGCGGAATACAAAGGAATGACTCACAATCAGATGTTTACCTTGATCAAAGAAAAAATCCTTCCCATAACCAAGGAGGTAATAGAGAAAAGTGTAAAAGAAAAAACTAATCCAAGAGTTGTGGCTATGGAAATAGCTTCAAAGCGCTTAAGTGAACTACGGCACTAAAATCTGTGTCTAAAATTTAAGCAGTCTTAAAATTGGTCTCCCTGGTGTCTGAGAATTGGAACCAGATTATTAATAACCTTAGAGATTTAACTTACCTAGAAACAACAAACCCCAGATTACTGGGTTAATTATGAAAATGTATCGGAGCTCCCACGGGCGAAGCTCCGAACATCGTCGGTGCCCGTGGGGGCTTGGGAGTCAGTTGTTGGATGGGTCGGCCGGTCGATGGAATGGGTCTTGTTCAGCGCTCGCGATTGCTTCGGCAACCTCGTGGATGAATGTCCCGACGAGGTCGACCGCTTCTATCGCCTCCCTGAGGGAGGGGATTGGGTCATCCTCCTTGAGAAGTCGCTCGACGGTGCTATCCGCTCTTGCTAGTACATGCTCACAGTTCTCGTGCAACTTGAGAACCATGTTCATGAAGAACTGGATGAGGGTCGGGTCGTCGTCGTATCGGTTGGCGAGCCGTCTCATGCCAACCACCGTCTTGTTGAGGTGCCGTCGCATGTGTTCCAAGAGGTCAAACAGAGCCTCTTTTGCTTCGACAACCTCTTCCTGGCTGGAGAAGAATGAGCCACCACCTCCTTCTCGTCCTGTGTCCCTATCCACTTTGCTTCCCTCCTTTTTCTCTCGGGAGTATAGTTCCCAATTTTTTTATATTATGGAAGCTAAACTCCAGAGAGAAACTTAAAAGAACAGTGCAAAGAGACTGCCATGTTAATATGGATTAGTCAAGTCGTCTTTCGTTAGAGATACAAGCAGCTTGTAGTCTCCCCGCGAGGAATCGAACCTCGATTAAGGGATTAGAAGTCCCTCGTTCTATCCGTTGAACTACGGGGAGATGTGCCGAGGGGGAGAATCGAACTCCCGACGCTCGCCTCTTCAGGGCGACGCTCTACCACTGAGCTACCTCGGCCTAAACTCCAGCTTATTCATTTTCCCCATAGATTGCAATTGGAATATAGTCCGTCTTTAATGTATTTTGAGAGGGCTAGCTGCCCTCGTCGTTCAACGGATAGGACACAGGTTTCCTAAACCTGTAATCGAGGTTCGATTCCTCGCGAGGGCACATCGGGCTGTAGTGTCAACGGCCAGCACGCGTGCTTTGGGAGCACGTAGATCGAGTTCGAATCTCGACAGCCCGGATGGGGAGAGAATTAGATGTATCCATTAACGAAACCGGTAAAACACAACTAGAACAAACCATTTCACGAATAAAACCATTAAACCCGGAGGTTATCATTGCTTCTCCATTGAGGCGCACTAGAGATAGCGCAGAAGTACTAGGGAATACTTTTGGGATTCCCGTAGAATTGGACGACCGGCTAATTGAAGTAGGGGTAGGGTCTCTATCCGGAAAGACTAGAGTGGAGGCAGCTAAGTTAATGAGTCTCTCTTTGGAGGAAGTAATGCGTCAATATCGTATTGGCCAATATGACTACACTTCAGTTGGAGGAGAATCAGCCAAGCATATATTTGATCGAAGTAAGGATTTTTTGAATGACCTGTCTAAAAGGAAAGAGAAGTGCGCAATCATTATGACCCACGGAGGCATAGTTAGATCACTTCACGAGCTGATCACCGGAGATCTCTCTTTTGCATATGAAGGAATACCTAATGCGAGCGTATTAGTTCTAGAATATGTCTGACATTCTAAAAATTGCCCACCGCGGAGCCTCTGGTTATGAGCCAGAGAACACAGCAGCTTCTTTCAAAAAGGCTATAGAGATGAATGTGGATATTATCGAACTTGATGTGAGGGCATGTAGAACGGGGGAGTTAGTAGTGTTTCACGACTTGACCTTGGAGCGCACAACTAACGGTTCAGGCATAGTGGCTAACTCCTCTTTGGATGAATTGAAAAAATTAGATGTAGGAGGTGGAGAACACATCCTTACTTTAGAAGAGGCTATCGATCTGATTGGGCAAGGGGCAGTGATAAACATAGAAATGAAAGGTAAGGGAGTCGCGGATAAGTTAGTCAAAATCTTGCAGGGGTATTTGGAGAAGGGGTATCCCCCAGAATCTTTTATAGTTACATCTTTTGATAGAAAAGAATTCCACCGATTTGCCTTAGCAAACCCTGGGGTAAGCTTAGGGATATTGGTAGGGAAAGACATTTTCGATTTTCTAATAAGAGCTAAAAGATATGGGGTATATTCTATACATCTTCCCCAACCGTATCTAAAGAAATGGCTTGTGAAGTTTGCTCAGAAACAAAACTTCAAAGTTTTTATATATACTCTTAACTCCATCTGGGACATAGCTAAGGCGAAAATGATAGGAGTGAATGGAATATTCTCCGACTATCCGGACAGGATCTAAATATCTAGAAATGACATGAGCCCCAGAATCAAGGACAGAGAACCGTGAGGCTCATCTCATCCTCGAATGGGGCTCGAGGGGCCTAGTAGCTACCGGGGTGGGCAAAGATCTCGTCCTGGAACATGCGTCCACACGAGTATCCGGTATGGATAACCACTGTCTGAGGGCTTTGTCCCGTTGCCATCACCCTCTCGACCACGTGGATACCCTGTTGAAGTCCATAGCCACGCTCGGCCAAACCCTCCTTGAGAAAGCTCGCCAGAGTGTCTGTCCTTGGGCGTGTGTCCGCCCACTTGCCGGCAACTTCGCCAGCCAAATTACGAACATCCTCTCTACTGACTCCGTTCATGTAACCACCTCTCCTAGTCGTAACAGGTTCTTTGTGTGCTACATGGCATACAAAGAACCAGCTACGACTACTCTCTTAAGGAACCACGCAAGAGCGATTTATATACCAACTGAGAGAAACTGTCAAAAGGTTATAGTTCCTCCTCTTTAAGGCGAAAAATTTTCTTCCAGAAATTAGGGTGGTCAACGACCAACTCGCTAAATACGGCAAATGGGACAGCCACCCAAAAGGCTACTGCTACAGTATCCCAAAATGTTTCTACGCCCGAAGCTAGATTGATCGCTATTAAATCCTCTATTACTCCAAAGACGACACCGATCACAAGGAACTCTAGAATCCGAAGCCATAAGCGTCTGTTCTTTCTTGACATACATTTCATTATAGCGAAACTTACACCTGCACGGTATTATAAGAGTGCATTTATGGTGGGCGTAGCTCAATGGCAGAGCCCCAGCTTGTGGAGCTGGTTGTTGCGGGTTCGAATCCCGTCGCTCACCCTGCTAAGTAACTAAGGATTATAGTAGAATCTTGATATGGAAGAGAAACTGCTTCACGAGGTTGTTATCACCGCAATTATTGAGAATGAGGGCAAATATCTCATTACTCGCAGGTCTCCTAATAAAAAGAGGTTTCCAGGTAAATGGACTGTTCCAGGGGGTAAGCTAGAAACCGAAGACTACGTTAATCTTCCCAAAGACACGGAAAACTACTGGTACAACGTTTTAGAACAAGTTTTGAAAAGAGAAGTTAAGGAAGAGGTTGGATTAAGTATCAAAAACATTGAATATGTTACGAGTTTAGCAACGATTCACGATGATGGAGCCCCTTCATTGGTTATCTCTTGTCTAGCGGAATATGAAGAGGGTGAGATAGTGTTGCAGGAGAATGAGACAGATAAATACGAGTGGGTAACAGTAGAAGAAGCCAAAAACTATGATTTAATAGATGGTATCTATGATGAGATTGTAATGGCGGACAAACAAAGAAAAGGAGAAAAAGGTGAGTGGAAAAGACATTAATTTATGAAATGCGTTATCTCGGGAAGTTTTAGAAAATTTTACGCTCAAGTAGTAGAGCTCATTGATGAGTTTAGTGAATTAGGGATAGAGGTTCTTTCGCCAGCTAAGTCGGGAATAGTTAATCCAGGCGGAGAATTTGTGATACTAAAGTCAGACAACGGCGAATCCATTAAAGACCTAGAACAAAAACATCTAGATGCAATTAAAAACGCTGACTTTCTATATATTTGCAATCCAGGAGGATATGTAGGCAAAAGTGCATCTATGGAAATTGGGTATGCCCACGCCTTAGGAAAACCAATATACTCTGTGGAAAAACCAGAAGATGAGACTTTAGCGGAATTCGTTGTGGTTAAAAGGCCATCAGACATTAAGTAAACAAGTTCTAACATCCTCCAGTCCCTGACCCTGACGTTAACAGGTTTTGATATGGTAGAGTTTTAGTATGAGAAAAATAATACTAGCTTCCACATCTCCTCGCCGCAAAGAGCTGCTTGAACAAATAGGGCTTGAGTTTTTAATAGAACCGAGTGGTTATGAAGAAGATATGAACCAGAAAATGTCTCCAGAAGAACTAGCTAGATTTCTTTCGCACCAAAAAGCACTGGATGTAGCTGAGAAACATAAAGGCGAAGACTCTCTAGTAATTGGCGCAGATACATTCATAGCGTTTGAGGGAGGCGTGTTAGGCAAACCACACACAGCAGAAAAAGCTAAAGAA
>Ga0075719_128_pt1 | contig 6515 bp, 6 predicted proteins | sample RifGroB1_FD_67780 | JGI IMG/M metagenome (GOLD analysis project Ga0075719, IMG submission 67780) | Microgenomates (Woesebacteria) bacterium GW2011_GWB1_38_8
AATTAGTCAAAAACACAAAGATATTAAGTTGGAGTTAATTGCTCTTGGATTTTTTTTGATTAGTCTAATTCCAATTGTCAGACTGTATTTGTTGGATGCAGGGGCGGTAAGGTTGATAGCTGTCGGTGCCAATGGCTTTGTCGGGATAATAACAAATTACCTTTCTCATTTTGACCCAAGGTTCTTTTTTGTTAACGGAGATATCATCAAGAGACATGGTCTTCCCGGGTGGGGAGAACTTTATTATTTGGACTTCCCGATTCTTTTAATTGGAATATGGAGGGTTGTAAAGGATAGGAACAAGTTAGCCTGGCTTTTTCCACTATTATTAATTTTGGCTCCGATCCCGGCGGCAATTACCAAAGAATCCCCTCATGCTCTACGAGCGATACTCATGGCACCCTCCCTTGCAGTAATATCTGCAGTGGGCTTGGTTTCACTTAAAAAATATTTTCTACATGTGACGGTAGGGATTTACCTGATCTTTTTTGGGTTCTACTACCGGGATTTTATTACCAAATACAACACCGAAACCCTAAGTGATTGGCAATATGAATACAAAAAGATCTTTTCAATAACGCGTAGCGGGGTGGTGACCGATAAATATGCCCAGCCTTACATTTTTGCTCTCTATTACCTGAAATATCCTCCTGAGAAATTTAGGAAAGAGGTAAAACTAAATCAGGTAAGTGAATGGGGGTTTTCAAAAGTGGCATCGTTTAATGGGTTTCAATTTAAGCCATGAAAAGGATTTATTTAATAATATTGGCAATGATTTTGGTGTTAGGCGGTATTTTGCGTTTTTATAAATTAGATCAAATTCCGCCTTCTCTAAACTGGGACGAAGTTGCCGCGGGTTATAACGCTTTTACAATTGCCAATTGGGGAGCGGATGAGTATGGAAACAAATTTCCAATAGTTTTTAAGAATTTTGGGGATGATAAACACCCTGTCCATATTTACTTAACTGCAATTGTTGTAAAAATCTTTGGGTCATCTGATTTTTCAACTCGGGCCGATAGTGCGGGGGTCGGAGTATTAAGCATTCTTGCAATTTACATACTTGTCAGGCAACTTTTTAAAAATGAACCGGCGGCGTTGTTTTCGGGATTATTTATTGCCGTATCTCCATATGCAATACATTACTCAAGGGGGTTATGGGAGGCAAATTTTGCTTTATTTTTCTTGATAGCCGGCCTTGCTGCCTTTTACATGGGACTTGAGAAAAAGAATTGGCTTATACCTTTATCGTATGGATTTTTTGGGTTAAGTTTTTTTTCATATCATTCAGCTAAAGTGGTTGTGCCTCTATTGGTTCTTCTTCTTTGTCTGATTCACTTCAAGCAACTGATTGCGAACAAAAAAGTACTACTTTGTTCAATTGCAATAGTGCTGTTTTTTACGGGATTGGTAATAAAAGACCCCAGGATTTTGGGGTTTGCCAGAATTGATCAAAATAAATTTTCAGAAGAAGTAACTAATCCCTATGGAGGTAAATTAGGGACTGTGATTCATAATTATAAAAAGTATTTTACGTATTCATACCTTTTCCAAAACGGCGATCAAAGCCCGAGAGCTTCGGTAAAAGTAATTGGAGAATTTTATAAGGTTGACTTGTTCCTGTTGGTAATTGGAATTATTGCCTTAATTCGACGAAAAAGATGGGAGGCTCTGGTGTTGATTACTTTCTGGCTGGCATTGTCTCCACTGCCCGGAGCGGCTTCGTCCATGGATCCAAGCGCCCCCAGGGGAATTTTTATGATTGGGCCGATTATACTTTTTTCTGCTTCGGGTGCGGATTTTCTTATTTCACTATTTAAGAAAAATTGGGTAAAAGTTATTATTACTGTCCTGTTAATAATAGTATTGGGTAAAGAAGTAAATAGCTATCTTAACTATTACTTTACCGAATATTCCAAGAAAGATGCAATAGAGTGGCAATATGGCATGAAACAGGCTATTGATTATGTAAAGCGAAATCCCGATTACGTAAAGGTTTATATGGATAAAATCAGACAGCAGCCATACATATTTTTCCTTTACTATCTAAAAACCCCACTTCCGGAACTTCTTAAAACGGTAAAATACGACGAGAGTGAGTCAAAAAGTTATAATACTGTACTGTCTTTTGACAAATATCAGTTTGGAGGGTGGAATATAATAAACAGCTATCCGAATTATAAAATTTTGTATATTATTACGCCGAGTTATTATGGAGGCTTGAGGTTCGTTAATCAGTTTGACGTTAATGAACTGATTAAGTACCCTGACGGGAGTGATGCGTTTTATATAGTGTCTGGTGATCAGTGAATGGTGAATAGTGAATGGCAAGAATTATGGATACCAAAATAACAAAATTTGAACAATTAAGAGTGTGGCAAATAAGCCATGAATTAACAATTAATATATATTTATTAACTAAAAGATTTCCTAAGGATGAACTTTATGGAATTGTCTCGCAAATTAGAAGGGCGGCTTCGTCAGTACCAGCTAATATAGTCGAAGGCTTTTATCGAGATACAACAAAGGAACTGGTTAAGTTTTTATTTAACGCCCGCGGTTCGGCTGGTGAAGTTGGCTATTTTCTTATTTTATCGAAAGATCTGGGCTATATTTCTGAAAAAGAATTCATGAATTTAAAAGATAGTTATGAATCTTTGTTGAAACAAATAAGTGCGTTTATTAATAGTTTAAACAAAAAATGAAAGATCACCATTCACCGTTGACCGTTCACCAATCACTGAAGTTAAGTGTTGTTCTTGCAACAAGAAACGAAGAGGGCAATATTGGCAGATGTTTGGAGTCGGTTAAAAATCTTGCTGATGAAATAATCGTGGTTGACGAATATTCAACGGATAAAACACGCGAAATTGCCGAAAAATTTGGGGCGAAGGTTTTTTTGGAACCTCACCATGATATTTTCCACATAACCAAACAAAAAGCGTTGGAAAAAGCTACAGGAGATTGGATATTACAACTTGACGCAGATGAGGTTGTCACGCCAGCATTGGCTCGCCAGGTTTCTTTGGTTGTTAATCACCATTCACCATTCACCATTCACCATTCACCGAAAAAGGAACTTTTTGCCCGTCACCAGTCTTTAATTGAACAGCGCGATGGTAAAATCGGTAAATCTACGGGTGAAGTTGTTGGTTATTTTCTTCCCAGGAAAAATATTTTTTTAGGAAAGCCTTTAATTCACGCGGGTGTGTATCCGGATGGGGAAATCCGCTTGGTGAAAAAAGGAAAAGCATATTTCCCTCAAAAATCCGTTCATGAACAGATTATAGTTAATGGAAAAGTTGGGTGGTTGGGAGAAGATTTGATGCATTATGATTCACCGACCCTAAAACGTTATCTGACGCGCCTTAATCGTTATACAGACCTGAAGGCGCAGGAACTCACCCAAGACCATATTGGTAAAAATCCGTGGAGTTTCCTACTATTCACCGTTTACTACCCACTATTCACTTTTTTGAAATTATATTTCAGGCATCTTGGTTTTCTTGATGGTGTTTCCGGATTCTTGTGGAGTTTTTTTAGTGCAATGCATTTTCCGATTGCGTATTTTAAATATTTAACAACGAATTATAATAGAAAATAATGAATCTTAAGGGAAAAGTTGCGATTGTTACGGGAGCAAGCGATGGACTTGGCAAACAAATTGCGCTTAAACTGGCCAAAGAGGGTGTTTCCTTAGCACTCATTGCCAGAAGTAAGGAAAAGTTAGAAGAGGTAAAAATGGAAGTCGAGAAACTTGGCTCTCCTAAAGCTGAAGTGTATGCCTGCGACATTTCTGACAATAAACAAGTTGAGAGTACAGTTAGGCAGGTTGAGGTTGATTTTAAAGAAGTTCAGATCCTTCTTAACATCGCCGGAGTTTGGCAGAAACTTAATTTACTTGAAGACGTTTCGATTGAAGAAATTGACAATGTTATCGATACGGACCTAAAGGGCATGATTTACATGACCCATTTTGTTCTTCCGATTCTTAAACGCCAAAAAGAAGCAGCGATAATTAATGATTCTTCTAAATCGGGGATTACTGCTCAACCCGGACAAAGTGTCTATACGGCTGCAAAATGGGGAGTTAGGGGGTTTACCGATGTACTGAAAGAGGATCTAAAGGGGAGTTCGGTGCACGCAGCTGCTTTTTACCAAGGGGGAACGGATACTAAGATGTTTAACAAAACCGGCGAGCATTTTAATCAAGAGAAGTTTATTGACCCTGAAAACTTAGCCGAGGTCGTTGTTTTTGTGCTTTCCCGCCCTTCTAAAATCTGGCTTCACGATGTCAGGGTAGATTATTAAATCAGACTTTTTCTGCGGTATAATTAGTCCATCTCGCATATATGAAAACCGTCAAATATATTTTTACCCTGTTTATTATTTGGAGGGTTTGTCTTTTTTTTGTTGCCTTTTCTTCTAATTATCTAATACCTCAATTTGGTGCCAGATTTCCCTATTACAATACGGCTCTGGAACCGACGGGTTTACCTAACTGGATTTGGGGATTTGGAAATTTTGACGGGGTTCACTATCTACGGCTTGCACAGGAAGGTTACATTGCTAAGTTTTCGCAATCGTTTTTTCCTGTGTACCCGTTATTAATCAAATTTTTTAACTTTTTACCAAAAGATCCGGCCATTGATACCCGAACTTTTGTTGACCCGTCATATTTCTACACAGGGCTAATTCTTTCCAACTTATTCTTTCTGGGATTTCTTGTTTTTTTCTACAAGCTTTTAAAGCTTGATTATTCGGAGAAGATTGCAAGATTATCCTTGATTTTGGTTTTGGTGTTCCCAACATCATTTTATTTTGGTTCGATCTACACAGAGTCCCTTTTCTTGATGCTGGCAGCGGCTAGTGTTTACTACTTTAGGACTAAAAAATACATCCTTGCAGGAATACTGGCGGCGGTAGCTTCCGCTACGAGAATTGTAGGGATATTTATTCCGGTAATTTTTCTCATCGAAATGTTTATGAACCGCAAAAACATTAAAGTAAAGGAATTGGCAAGTCAGGCAGTTGGTTTACTTTTGGCACCCTTGGGACTAATTGTCTATATGTACTACTTAAATAGAAATTTTGGGGATTTTCTTCTTTTTTTGAATTCACAACCGGGCTTTGGCGCCGGAAGAAGTTCTCAGGCTTATATCTTATTGCCTCAAGTTATTTTCCGTTATATAAAAATGTTTTTAACGGTAAAATTTAACGGTAAAAGTCGCTTCTCTTCCTTTTTGGAATGCTCTTTTGGAATTTATTTTTACTCTGATCCCCTTATCCTTGTTAGTAGTCTTTTTCAAAAAAATCAGACCGAGTTATCTATGGTTTAGTTTTTTGGTATTAATTCTTCCGACTTTGACAGGGACGCTTTCTTCGATGCCGCGTTATGTTTTGGCTGTTTTCCCTCTGTTTCCGCCACTTGCCAATGCTTCCCCGAGATATTTTAAGCTCTTGGTGGTAGTATTGGCTGCTGTTCAGATTATTTTACTTTCAATGTTTATTCGGGGGTATTGGGTTTCCTGAGTCAAAAGTGTGAGATATGTGTATATGGCTTTTCACCTAAACAATAAATGGAGCGAGGAAAGATTAGAAAGGTGGCTGGTTCGTGCCGAAAAACATTATGGTGGATTTGTCAAAGGGGTTCAAAGGAAAAAGATTAGTCCCAAAGACCCGAGACCACACGAATTGCTTTATAAAATAGGGATGCAGGGAGGAGACAGAATGATGTTCCATGGTTATGCAAAGAAATACGCGGAGTACTTGGCCCCGATCCTTCAAAGCCGCGTTTTGGACGATTGTCCAACCATGATTGTAGAAGTTGGAATACTAAAGGGTACAGGATTGGCTGTTTGGGCCGATCTGTTTCCAAAATGCAGGCTGATCGGTTTAGACATTGATCTTAATTTTATTGAAGAAAATATGGGATTTTTGGAAAAGCGCGGGGCATTTAAGAATACGAAACCTGAAATATATGAATTTGATCAGTATCTCGATAATTTTCGCTACATGGGCAAGATCCTTAAAAGAGACCGCATTGATATATGTATTGACGATGGTACACATTGCACCCCGGCAAACTTAACAACATTTAGAAGCATAAAACCATATTTGTCCAAACAATTTGTTTATATTATTGAGGATAACCCGAATGTATATTTGGAAATTAGAAAACTCTACCCCAGTCTTAACGTTGAGAACTCTGGAGAATTAACAATAATTACCCCAAACAGGAAGAAGCTGATATAATCTTAATTATGAGATGGCAAGGGCATGACCCCAGACATTTTAGAGATCTTTTGATCGAGATTACTAAAAGGGAAATTAAAGCCCGCTATAAACAGTCAATTTTAGGTTACGCTTGGGTTATTGTCGTTCCTCTACTAAACATTACCGTCTTAACCTTAGTTTTTTCCTATTTTGTCCGTATTCCTACGGGGAATATTCCTTATCCGGTATTTCTTTTTACAGGTCTTATACCTTGGACATTTACAGCCAATTCTTTGATT
>Ga0075719_122_pt1 | contig 6018 bp, 13 predicted proteins | sample RifGroB1_FD_67780 | JGI IMG/M metagenome (GOLD analysis project Ga0075719, IMG submission 67780) | Microgenomates (Woesebacteria) bacterium GW2011_GWB1_38_8
AGAAGCTTTCATTTGAACAACCTTAACGGTGTTTAAAAAGCAGGAACCACGAGGCACCAATAAAAATTATAAAATCTCAACTTTTAAAGCTTTCCAATAGTATTTTAAACTCTAACACATTTTACATTATTTTATGGAATCATGGATAAGGGAGTACGAAGAGTTTTACAGAAAAACCGCAGATAAGATTTTATTTGATATCTCTTACTCAAGATGGAATCCATCTCAAAAATTCTTAGATGGTTTTTGTAGGATTTTATTTTCTAGACTATACAGAAAATATAAAGAATTAGAAATGACTCAAGAGTACGAATTCACAGGCGAAATCCTCTTAGCTGAAATAGAAGATAGAGTTTTGGCATTTACTGTTGGTGGGGGAGCTACAACAAGTGAATCGTCATGCACGCATGCAATTGGCTGGGAATTAGGAAGATTATTAGACGCACACAAATTATCTCAAGAACCATTTAATTTTAGATTATTAGTTGTTGGATATAAAAACGATGGTAAACAGCCATCACCAGAAAAAACAATAGACTCAAGACTTATATTAAAGTAAATTAATTCAAAATCAAGCAAGCATTATTGTCATTAGCTGCAAAGTTCCTGACAGTAACACCTTTAATAAATCCATCATGCCCAGATTTAATTCCTTTAGTTTCTCCATCGATATCAACAGCGATTACTGAATCAGAAGTAGAAACCAGTGAAACTCTCTGTCCATTATAGTTAGCACTTGTTCCTTCTCTTAAAATAATTCCGCCAAGCATTGTGCAGGTATCATCACCAATAAACTTAACAGTTGAACTTCTGGTATTTACTGAAAATCCAGTTAAAGAAACTACATTTAATATTAATAAAGCACTTAACAAAGCAACAGTAGCAACAAGTAAATTTTTTGTATGCACACCACTATTATCGCTAGGACTTACCTTAGAAATCCTTGCTCTTTTTTTTGCCATTACATATTAAAAACAATACTTATTTATATACTTTTTGATTTATATGTTCCACATGGTAAAGTACCAGCAACTATGCATACTATGCAGAAAAAAACGGGTATTGATGCAGCATTACAAACAAAGAGCTATATGTATAGATTGTCAAATGAAAAATTGGGATGAAGTAAAAGATCCAAAATTCAAAAAATTATTTGATATACCTAAAAAATTATATGAGGAATCTTATTTTTTAAGAAATGTTAGAGATTACTATGATAGGATGGAAAAATTAAGTGAAAAACAAATAGAAGCTTTCAAAAAAACAATCAAGGATTTAGAAAGTAAAGACTCAATTTCCAAATAACTTATATACAACTTATCTTTTCTCAAATTTTATGGAAAAAAAATATTATTCGATTTCAAAATTAGAAACTTTTGATCAATGTAAATTAAGATATAAATTCCAATACATTGACAAAATTCAAGTAGATATTCCTACAACAATAGAAGCTTTTATGGGCAATATGGTTCATGATACTTTAGAGAAGTTATATTCTTTAGTTGAATTAAGATTACCCGAGTTAAAAGAGATTTTAGAATTCTACAGTAAAAAATGGAATGAGAGCTACACCCCAAATATTTTGATAGCAAAACCGTATTTAACACAAGAGGATTATAAAAAGCTAGGAGAGAAATTTATAATAAGTTATTACTTCAAACACATCCCGTTTAACGAATCTCAAACCATAAGATTAGAAACAGAAGAATATACCCCTTTAGATGAAGAAAGACTATATCATGTAAGAATAGATAGATTAGCATACAAATCAGAAGATGTTTTTGAAATTCACGATTATAAAACTTCGAACAAACCAAAAACTCAAAAAGAGCTGGATGAAGACCGGCAATTAGCAATGTATTCCGTCTGGGTAAAAAATAAGTTTCCAAATGCTAAAAAAATAAAATTAATCTGGCATTATTTAGTTAGCAACGAACAAAAAGAATCTTCCAGAACACCTGAACAATTAGAGGTTTTAAAATCAGAAGTTTTAGAAAAAGCAAAGATAATAGAATCAACAAAAGAGTTCCCAGCCACGGTAAATAAATTATGTAATTATTGTGTTTTTCAGAATATCTGTCCTGAATTTAAGAAAGAATACTAGGTAATAAAACTCTTAAAGCATTAATAATAAACTGCACACCCATAACTAAAACAATAAGTCCCATTAACCTTCCGATTACATTAATTCCAGTATGTCCAAGAATTTCTTTAAAGACCTTTGCATTATATAATACAATAAATGAAATAACAGCTATTATCACAGGAATTAAAATTAATCCAATTTTATTATCAATGCCATTTGCTTTGCTGGCCCATACTAGTGCAGTTGTTATTGCTCCAGGACCGCTAAGCATAGGAATTGCTAAAGGCACAATCGAAATATCTTCTTTTTTTCTGCTCTCCATTTCTTCAACAGCAGATAATTTAGGACGAGGATAAATCATATGAAATCCTACAATAGCAACTAACAATCCGCCAGCTATTTTAAAAGCTTCAATTGTAATTCCAAAAAACTTAAACAACACAGTCCCCGTAAGCATAAAGAAAATTAAAATCATAGCACTAACAATAGAAGCTCTTTTAGCTATATCTTTTCTTTTCTGATCAGTTCCTTTAGAGCTGATACCTAAGAACACAAGAGCAGCAGAGAACGGATTGATTATAGCAAATAATCCTATAAAAGCACCCCACAAGAAAGTGAAATCCATAAATTTCTATTGTTTCTCTACTTTATATTCTTTTTCTTAAATTTTAAAGCAGCAGAATTGATGCAGTATCTCTTTCCAGTAGGTTTAGGTCCATCATCAAACAAATGCCCCAAGTGGCTCAAGCATTTACTACATAAAACTTCAACCCGATTCATAAATAATGATTTGTCTTTCTTTAATTTAACATGACCTTTATTAATAATATCATAAAAACTAGGCCAGCCAGTTTCAGACTCAAATTTAGTATTAGAATCAAATAACTCTTGCCCACACGCACCACATACAAACACACCTTTTCTTTTTTCTTTTAATAATTTGCCTGTAAAAGGCATCTCAGTACCTTTCTCTCTTAAAATATGATATTCTTTCGCAGATAATTTTTCTTTCCAATATTTATTTTCACTCATAATGCACAACAAAATCCTTTTATAGTTATAATCTTTTCCAAAAAATGAGTTACCATGGTTAAGAAATCTAAAAAACCTACTAATAAAAGTCAAGTAAATTTAGAGGAAGAAAAGCAACAAAAGTCTCTAGATTTTTACAGTCCAAGAGAGACAATAAAAAGGCTCACTTCAAAACTTATATCAAAACTACCCTTAAGAAAATAACTAATTTATAGCAACAACTTTAATCTTAAAATTTAAATTCTTTCCAGCTAAAGGATGATTCAAATCAACAACAATTTCTTTACCATCTACTTTTGCAATTCTTCCATGAACTTGTCTTCCATCAGGAGTTTGCATGCCCATCATCATTCCAACTTTAGGAGATTGATTTTTAGGAAGTTTTTCTTTTGATATTTTTATCATTAATCTAGGATTGGAAGTTCCATAAGCTTCTTCAGGTTTCAAATGAATATTTTTTTCTTCATTTAATTCCATTCCAATAATTGCATCATCAAAACCTTTTATAACCATTCCACTTCCAGCTTCAAACTCTAACGGATGTGAATGTCCCTCATGATTAGAAGTATCAAAAATATCACCATTATCAAAACTACCAGTATACTCTACTTTAACTTTATCATTTTTTTTAACTTTCATAAAAAAAAGAAAGGGAATTAATACCCTTCTTCATCACCAAAGTCTTCAGAATCCTGATCTTCGTTGTCAGAACCTTCTTCTTTACTCAAATCAGTTCTTTCGCTTCCCTTTTGTAATAGTTTTACGTCCTTAGCCTGTTTTCCTCTTTCACTTTCAGCAGGTTCAAAACTAACCCTATCATTTTCCCTAAGGAAAGTTCCTCTTGGTACTGCAGTGAAATGTACAAAGTACTCTTCACCGTCATCGCCAGCTATAAAACCATAGCCTTTTTTTGTGTTAAACCACTTTACTGTTCCTTCCATTTTATTCTCCGTTTTTATTTAAAGTATCCTCTAACGGGAAATTAACTTCCCTAAAACTGAGTTACTTTTAAATTTAAAGAAAAATAAGGGTATTTAAGTGTTTCCATCATAAACTTCCCTATATGCTTTTTCAACTATAATTCCGTTAGGATATTGAACATCACAAATCTTATTCCTCTCTAGCTCAACACAGTTTATGAGAGTAACTTCAAGAGGTAATTCAACAACTTTACTTGTTATGTTATTGGAATTAAAAGAAACAAAAACAACAACACCAATTAAAACTCCCAATAATAAATAAGAAATTTTTTGTTTATTTTCCATATATTAAATTTAATTTTGAAACTTTTAAGCTTTATGGTACTAAAAATCAAATACAATAGACTTTTATATGTTTATTTCTCTCATTTTAAGTATATTTCAGGAGGTTTTAAAATGGTAGAAGGACACTGTATGAAATGTAAAGAAAAAAGAGAGATAAAAAATCCAAAACAAGTTAAAATGCAAAATGGTAGAGATGCTGTAAATGGTCTTTGCACAGAATGCGGAACTAAAATGTTTAAAATCGGTAAGTTGGTTTAATCCTTCTTACTTTTTTTTGTTTATATTCCGATTGACTTAAATATTATTCTACATGCCTAATCTAAATGAAACTTCCAAAGTTAAAAAAATCGGGCAGATTATCTTTAAATATAAAACTTGGAAAGGGATATATAATAAATCTCCCGGATGATTCGTCTTTAATAAAAAACATTCCAAAACTGGTGGATATTGTAATGGATAAAAATAATAGTTTTGAAGATAAAAATAAATTACAAATAGAGCTCCAACATTTATCGGATTTGATTCTCCAATTAGAATTTAATAAGAAAAAGCTTTAAAAACCCCAAATTTACAATTACAACATATAAAATGAAAAGATCTTCAAGACGTTGGAAAAAAAAGCGCCAGATGAGATGGAAATGGCAAAGAAAAAGGATGAATAAAGAGAAGAAAAAGCGAAGAGAGAGAAAGCAATAATACTTCTCAATTAAATCTCAAATAATTTTTTTAAAAACTAAAAAATTTTTCTTTTTCAACTTTTTTTAAGAACAAAAATAATTTTCTGCTAAGTTTATCTATATCTTCATCAATCTCCTCGTAATCTATCCTCGAGATATATCCCAAATCTTTGCTTAATTCTAATAAAACTTGTAATTCTCGAATACTCCCGTAGCCATATTGTAAAAATTGTAAGTATGCTTTTTTTGTAAATCTGCTCGTCCCTTCAGCAATGTTTAAAGGTATCGACGTAGAAGCTCTTCTTATTTGAGAAATTAAATTTCCTTGCTCATGTTCGGGGTATTTTTCCGTTAACTTATATAATTTAATTGTTAAAATATAGCTTAATCTCCAGACTTCTAATTTTCTATAATCTCTAACCATAACCTTAAAAACTAAAGAAACTATTTTAAGTATTCCGAATATTTTTGTAGTAACATTTATAAATAGAAAATTTTGCAGTTTTTATAAGATATGATTTGATTAATGATGTCATATCTTTTATGAGTACTTTATTTTTATAAAGTATGATGGAAGCAGATTAGTAAGATCCCTATTTTAATAATTATTCGAGCGACCAAAATACCCGTTGATTCTGCGGGAGATTGCTGCTATTGGGATTCGACTTAGCCATGCAAGTCTTCTAGCAATAGAGGCAGACTGCTCAGTAACACGTCGGTAATCTACCCTAAGGTTGGGGATAATCTCGGGAAACTGAGTGTAAAACCCGATAGGAAATTTCTTCTGGAATGAGATATTTCTCAAAAGTAATGCCTTAGGATGAGCTGGCGGCTGATTAGGCTGTTGGTGAGGTAATGGCTCACCAAACCTATGATCAGTAGGAGCCTTGAGAGAGGTAGCTCCGAGAAGGGCACTGAGATACTGGCCCTAGCCCTAAGGGGTGCAGCAGGCGCGAAA
>Ga0075719_124_pt1 | contig 5802 bp, 7 predicted proteins | sample RifGroB1_FD_67780 | JGI IMG/M metagenome (GOLD analysis project Ga0075719, IMG submission 67780) | Microgenomates (Woesebacteria) bacterium GW2011_GWB1_38_8
GTGGACGAAATAAGTAATTTTTACGGCCATTAGGTAATATCTTACGTAAATCAGAAGGGGCTCGCAACCTGTACGGTTGCGAGCCCCCTGCTTTGTGCTCACTGCTTGTCGTTCACCGGACGCCGAGCGTTGCCCCCGAGTACTCGAGGCTCTTCGGCTCGATGACGACCTTCTTCTCCTCGCTCGCCTCGATGTGGCCGGCGTGGATCGCTTCCATGCCGAGTGCCGTAGCGACCTGGCAGACGAGATCCGCTTCGTTCTCCGGCACGTAGAGCGCGAAGCCCGCGCCCATGTTGAAGTTGCCGAACGCCTCCCTGTCGTCGACCGGCCCGTGCTTCTGAATGAAGCCGAAAACCGGATGCTGCTTCGGCAGGCGCTCAATCACATAAGTGAACGGCTGAGGCGCTCTCATGAGCTTGCGCCAGCCATGCCCCGTGATGTTCACGGCATAGTGAATGTGCGCCCCCATACTCACGCACCCCTCGACGAGGGCCACGTAGATGTGGGTGGGGTCGAGAAGGGCTTCACCGTAGGTCCGCCCGTCATCCAACCGGGTGAGGTATCCTTCGGGAAGCTTGTCAGCGATCTGCCTTGCCATCGTGAGTCCGTTCGCGTGGATGCCGGAACTCTCGATGAGAACGATGGCGTCATCAGCCTGGATGTTCTCCGAACTGATGAGCCTCCACTTCGGGCGGATGAGGCCGACCGCCGAGCCGGAGAGAACCACCGTACCGGGCACGACGATTCCCTTAAGGGTCGGCGTCTCACCGCCGCCCCAAGCGCAACGCGCCAGCTGACAGGCAAGCTTCCAGCCCTCGACGAGGTCGCGCGAACGCCCTTCGTCTTCAAACCAGTTCGAGTCCCCGACCGCGAGATGCATCGCGACCGAGATCGGAAGCGCGCCGAGCGTCACCATGTCGTTCACGATCATCGCCACCGTGCACCGGGCGATGCGGTCGTAGTACGACTGACCAGTCAGGCGGTACATCGCGTCGGCAACGAGGTTCTTGGTGCCGAGGCCTTCCTCGACGTGAGCGAGAAAACCCACCGGCGTCTCGATGAGGTAGGCGCTCTCACCCCGACTCGCCTCGACTTCCTGCAGCGCCTCGCCGGAAATCCAGAAGCGGCCAACGTTCGAAGCCGTCTCCCGACCGGCGATCTGAGCCATTCGCTTGAACGGGTCCATCGCGTCGTAGTCGACTCCGACACCGGCGTACGTCATCTGTTCCGTCATCTGACTGCTCCTTTCGAGGTTGACGATATGCTGGGATTACACTAACGGAATATTGTAAAAATCTCAATGTTTTATGAAAACCTCAAAGCCACCAAAAAAAACGGCTCAAGAATATGTGAGCCGATTATTGTTGTGATGCGCGGGAGAGGGCTTTCACGTCGCTCATTTCCATTCGCTCCCACAAAACCCTCGGTTTTGTGTCCGTTCGTTCCACTCACTCAATCCGACACGGGGAGACCTAAAACTTCTCCCCGACCCCCTCTCGTGTTCAAATCCTTCCACAAAATAAAATCTCAGACACTGTTGTGGTGTCTGAGATTTTATTAGTGCTGTAATTATACACTTCGCGCGAACCTACTCTGAACGGAACTAAGGAAGCCGCCCCGCCGCCGCTCGCTACCACTCGCCACACCCCACTTCCGCCGTGTTCTTGCTCGGACGGACGGAATTTTTGGCGGCGACAAGATTCTCAAAATCTGCTTCGTATGTTATCCCACAGTGAGCGTTCCTCGCTGTAATTCCGTATTACTTGGTCACACGGAGCAGATTTACCACTAGAAATTTCGTATAACCCAGAATCTTGTGCTCCTGGGTTCTGCTTGCAAAACTCAATTGCTGATTGCACACCTCTCGCCTGATTAATTCGTTCCGATGTACTTTGTATTTCAGTAAGATTCGTTTGTTTTATCGCGAAAAATAATCCAATTGCAGTTAGAAAAATCGATAGACTAGCGAACCACAACGCACGCTCACTACTTTTTTCCGCATGTTGAAGGCCTTTATAATTTATAGCTGCAGTTATTCCTTTCTCGTTCAGAGAATAGTAGTGAGCGTTCGGGGTAACAGTTTCATCATTTCTTAAATGTTCAAACAATTTACGATCGGTGTCAGAAGTTGTCAAAAAAATCTTCCTTATCCAACTCTCCTGAAGATTATCCAGAGCAAAATGTTTTTTTATTTCATCCCAAGTAAAACCAGACTCCTGCTTGTCATGAGCCCACAGCAAAACTTTGATATAAAAATCTTCCTTTGACTGCTCCTTGCCTTTGAGTTTTTTAAGCAAGCCCCTAAAGATCATCGCTATTTTTGGAATAAGCATAAAATTTCAGTTGCGTTTCATGCATTATCTCCACTCCGTCAAGCCCCAAGTTCCAGTTCCAACTTTTATAAATCTTTGTTTTACTCCTTGCTTTGCTCTACGACGAGTTTCTAGAAGTAAATCGACCGCAAGAGTGGATTCCGGTGTCTTGCCTTTTGTCTTTATCATTTTCTTATCCAAGGCAATTTTAACAATCTCGTCCACATGGAGCGGTTTTCTGCTAGACTTGAGTATGAGATAGGCAGCTTCCGTCTTGCTGTAAGTCATAATGCTATTTTAGGTTATGCACAAGGCAAAAGTCAACTATTTTACAGAGTCAACGAAATTTCATATAATACCAATATAGGTTATGAAGCAAGCTAAAAATCTAGGACAATATTTTACTCCCGCTTATGTCGCCGATTTTATGATTGGTCTTTCGGAAGTACCAAAATCGGCGAAAATTTTAGAGCCAGCTTGCGGCAAAGGGGTTTTCCTAAAACTTTTGAAGGAAAAAGGATATAAAAATATTGTCGGATATGAAATTGATAAAACACTGGAACCGATTACTGACGCAAAGATTCTTTTCAAAAGTTTTGTAAGTGAAAAAATTAACGAAAAATATAATTTGATAATTGGTAATCCACCTTATATCAGATGGAAAAATCTTGACCAAGAATTAAAAGATGAATTAGATAAAAACGGACTTTGGCAAAGATATTTTAATAGTCTTTGTGATTATCTTTGCATTTTCATTCTTAAGTCCGTTGAACTCCTAAAAGATAATGGGGAGTTAATTTTCATTACTCCCGAATATTGGATTAACACCAAGCACGCAGAAATTTTACGAAATTATCTTGTGGAAAATGGATACTTTACTGACATCATCCATTTTAATGAAACGCCGATATTCGATAAGGTTGCCTCTTCAATTTTAATTTTCAAATTCGTAAAATCTAAAACTCCCCAAACACGAACCAGCAAAATCAAAATTGTAAAATACCTTTCAACTCAACGCTTGACTGACGAGATTTTGACCAAAATTAAAGACGATCTGCCCGACGAAAAAATAGAAAGATTTGAGCGAGATCAATTCTTGCCAAAAGAGAGATGGATGCTTGCACCAAACAAGATTGGGAAAAAACTAGAGGAATTTGAGCGTAAGTGCGCAGTTGTAGTGGCTAACTCTCTTTTCGGAAGTGAAAGAAAATATTTTACCCTTGGAGATATAGCTGATATCGGAAACGGAATGGTTAGCGGGTTAGACCGCGCATTTCAAGTGCCTCAAGAGGTTCAGCTCACGAAAAATGAGAGAGTGGCGACAATTTCAGTTTTGAAAGCAAAAAATATAGACCAGTATTTACATGGAGAAATTACTACATACATTTTTCTCAATGGTGATGTAAAATCCGAGAATGACCTTGAAGAAAAATATCCTAATTTCCACGAACTACTTAGTACATACAAAGACCAGCTCGAAAAAAGATACCAATACAATCGGCAAATAAATTTTTGGGAGTGGGTTTTCTTGCGTAGTTTCAACCTATTTAAGCAAGAAAGGGAGAGGATTTTCGTTCCATGCAAGGAACGCATATCTCACAAAAATTATTTCCGCTTTTCTTATGTTGCGAGTGGTGTTTTCCCGACGCAAGATGTAACAGCTATCTTTTTGAAACCGGAAACAAAAGAAAGCATTTACTATATTCTTGCGCTACTAAACAGTAAGTATATTTTTGAGTGGCTTAAACACAAAGGAGTTGTGAAGGGTAATATCGTTGAGTTTTCCGAAAAACCACTCGCCAGTATTCCTATCAAGCGCATTGATTGGGAAGATGAGCATGAAGTAAAACTACACAACGAAATAACAAGTTGGTGTAAAAATTACATCGCAAGTCCAAGCGAAAGTAGCTTGGGAACTCTCAACGAGAAAGTTGCCGCTTTATTTTAGGAATCTCTCAAACGGCTTCACGAATCTTCGCAACATAATTTTTGCCCTCCCTTTTGCTTGAGCTACGAATGTGAGGAGATAGTCTTTGCACCACTGCTCAACGGTGCCGTTATAGGACTGATCGAGGGCTTCGACATGAAATTGTATTTGCATAGCCGCCGACCAGTTAATATAAAGTTTGGCTGGGTCGGTTTTGAATAATTGTTTAACCGAAGCTCGCGTACATTTCAAGTTTTCTCCATCAATTTTCCAAGTTATACCGACATAAGAAATGTCGTGTGATGAGAAATCGCTGGTATCAAGCATTAGGGCGCACATTTTTGCCAATTTGTAGGCCGAAATAATGTTTGGCGGCTGACCATTCTTCGCGATGTTATAGGTCTTTACATCAATGAGATTGAAAAAGCTCTTTTCGGTTACAAGAATATCAGCTGTGTCGTTTTGCTTTTCTACAAATAGATTCGAAACGCTCCATTCTTCGGTTGCGTCTTTTCCTCTATTCAGAAGAAGAGCAAGGGCTGGGATTTTAATTAGGCCCCGCCGATCACTAACAAAAATCGCTTTCGGATTGTCGGAATATAATTTATTAAGAAATTCATACTGACGGAAGGTTTTTCCAGCGTAGCGTTCTTTAATAAAGCGATAAGCGTGTTTATCAAACGGCTCTCCTGCCGCATGACCGGAAAGGGTGCCCGAAAGCGGTTTTGATACAGTGGTCCCAACAAGTTCTTTTTCTAAAAATTTGATATTTATATTCATAGTTATTTTACGAAAAAATCAATTGGTTTTTGATACAATTTTGCAAAAAGTTTGACCTCGGCGATATCCACACGACGCTCGCCCCTTTCAATTTTTGAAACATACGATTGGGGCTTTCCAAGCCGTCCTGCGACCTCTTCCTGTTTCAAGCCGGACTCAACACGCGCTTCTTTGAGGCGTTTTATGACATTCTGGTATTCTTTTGAATAAACTGAATTACCCATATTTACACTTTAAGGATATAACCTATTGCGGTATAACCCAAAGTAGGTTATGCTTTATTTATGATTTCTAAGGGGAGTTCCTTAAACTTTTCCGCGCACGGGTGGTGGGGCAAGGAAAAGAATCTTGTCGCCGCCAAAAATTCCGTCCGTCCGAGCAAGAACACGGCGGAAGTGGGGTGTGGGGGGAATTCCGCCGTGTTCTTGCAAAAAATAGAGGCCAGCCCCGCCGCCCTGCTTGTCAAAGCAAGGCACCACAGAAAAATACTCTTTTCATTAAGAGAAGAAAAAATCGGGTGCGCGCAAATCCGAAATCGCAAACAAAACTTTTCTTTGGGGTGGCGAGCGTCAGCTCGCGGCGGCGGGGCGGCTTCCTTAGTTCCGTTCAAAGTAGGTTCGCGCGAAGTGTATAATTACAGCACTAATAAAATCTCAGACACCACAACAGTGTCTGAGATTTTATTAGTGCGCGGGAGAGGACTTGAACCTCCACGTCCTTGCGGACAACAGCCCCTCAAGCTGCAGCGTCTTCCGGTTTCGCCACCCGCGCGTCTTCATAGCT
>Ga0075719_131_pt1 | contig 5647 bp, 8 predicted proteins | sample RifGroB1_FD_67780 | JGI IMG/M metagenome (GOLD analysis project Ga0075719, IMG submission 67780) | Microgenomates (Woesebacteria) bacterium GW2011_GWB1_38_8
CACTGAGGCTGGAACTTTTACAGCCACTTTGGAAGTGACCGATGATAGCGGTCTAACCGACAAGTGCTCAAAGACAATCTCTGTCAGTGAGCCTCCCCCTCCGCCTCCGGTTCCCGTTGAAGACAACCCCCTCTCGCCTTGTAATATTTTCACTACCCCTGGAACAGTCAATACAGATGACTTTACTGTGACTGTACTGGGTTCAAGGCCGAGCTGTGTATTGTCTCTCGAGACTAATGGTGGAAAGTACCGAATGACCTTCGGTAGAGCTATCTCGGTGAAGTATTACGGAGAGTATGATTTTAAAGGTAAGACTGTCTTTACCTGGCAACTCACATTCGATGTGTCTTCACTCCTGCCGGAACATGCAGGAGATTTCACAAAAATCCGCCTTATGAAGGATAAGAGCTTTTTGGCTACTGGCCTAACGCTCCCCGTGAGGATTACTCGCGGTGTAATGAACGGCGGATAACAAGTAATTCAACCAATGAGGTTTTAGCCTGCTCCGAAAGGTGCAGCAAAGCAGTGATATCTGGCAACGATTGCAGAAATGCCCTGCGGCAGGCAGCCTCAGACCCATTTGTTCCTCCGGGAACGCAAGGCAGGGTAATTGCCCCTGACAAGTGGAAAACCCGTTAGATAGCTTCGGCTGTCAAACGGAAACCCTCTTTTGTTCATGCGGACCAACAATTTGGTCACAAACAATCGAGGAAGTCCTTTCGAGTCAAACTCGATTGGAATAGACCCTTAAAAAATCTGGTCCTTTGGACTAGAAAATTCTTTCTCTCCGGAGGAAGTAGTTGAACTTCGGGTTCAACTAAGGGGTGCGGAGCATCTTATCGGCTTTAATTTGCCGATTAAGTCCTCAGGGACTTGCTCAGCGGAACTGCTGAGAAGATGCTGAAGCCATAAGGCTTCGACTTATTGGAGTTTGGACTCTTGATTTAGGATCGTTGACATCGAGTCAACTATAGAAAGCATGCTGCTTTCCAAAAAAATCCAAAAATCAAATCCAATCCCCCCAATAAGTCCCCGCAAATGTTAGTCTACGGCCAATAGCCGTATTGAAAAGATCTTCCGAGTCTGACTCGGTGCGATCGAAACTAATTAACATATTAATAAGAAGTTCGGGGCCGACCCTCCCAATCTTACTTTGGGTCTTTCCCGCCCGCAGCGCATAAAACGCAGCTTTAGCGGGCGTGGTCAGAACTAGTTCGTTAAACCGACCCAAAGATCAGTACACATGAATGTGGCCGGATGAAACTAGCAAATACTTTAAAATTTCATTAAGACAAAACTAGGGTTCTCGCCAAGCTAAGCTTGGCTCGAACCCACCGAAGGTACCCGAAAATGTGGGGGTAAGGAAAAATACCTCTAAAGCAGCCTGCTTTCAGCAGGTAATATTGCGGAAAGCGGGTCAAACCTTGCCTCCACGTTTTCGGGTATCTGAACCCAACCAATCTTACCTCAAGTCTTTTCAATTCTATTCGAATACGACTTGAGGAGCGATTTTGGATGGGCAGGATTTGACAGAAGAGTGTATAATGAATTTATAGGTAAAAGCAGGGCGCCTGTTTTTCTGGACCCCTTCAAGCTTTTACCTTTTTTGTTGGCGAAGTTTCGCCCAAGTAACTATTTCTTCGTAAACAATTTTATCCCCTATTACTTCTTTCCAGACTTCATTACCTTTTGTGTAATATTTTGTTCACGGATAAGCTCGAGTGTGAGCTTCCTTGTCTTATCCCCAGTTATACTAAACTTTATCTCTGCTAAACTCTTTTCAAATTTTCGGAACCCTTTAGTAGGAATCTTCTTCTTAACCTTTGGGATTATCTTATCCAACCCGATCAATGAATCTACACAAACCGCCGCGAAAACTAAAAACTTATTCTCTGGATCTCCAAAACGCCCACTTTCATCAATTATCGCATATTGCATATCTAAATTTAACACAATTCGGCCTTAATTCGCCATTCGAGTCGCTTGCGACTTGATCATCGGAACTGCTGAGAAGATGCTGAAGCCATAAGTCCCCCAGAAGTACACTTACTTGCTCCCGAGGTTTACAGCCTCGCATTCCGCCGAAGGCGGACAGGCGCAAGCGCGTGACTTCGGGGCACAGCCCGCAAATGTTAGTCCCCCGATTTAATCGGGACTGACCCTCCCAATCTTACTTTGGGTCTTTTAGTTCTATCCGAACACGACCCAAAGAGCGATTTCGGTAGGGCACGGTGAGCCGTCCTACGCGTAAAGCTACGGAACGACGAAACTAGCAAGCACATTAACAATTAAAAGATGATATAATTTCGGTATATGAACAAAAGAAAGACAGCGACATAGACATTTTAGTTGAATTTAACAAAACGGTAGGTCTTTTCGAATTTATGGATGTAGAATTTTATTTGGAGGACATTTTAGGCAAAGACGTAGACTTGGTTATGAAATCGGCACTTAAACCCCATATCGGAGAAAACATTTTGCGTGAAGTTAATTACCTCTAATATTCATGACTGATAGGAAAATTGAGGACTATTTAGAAGATATCATAACAGCAATCGAAGCGGTGGAAAGCTTTGTCAAAAATACAAATTTTGACAAATTTCAGAAAGATTTAAAAACTCAATATGCAGTAATCAAGGCTATTGAAATTATAGGCGAAGCAACCAGAAGTATCCCTGACGGATTTCGAAAAAAGCATTCAAATATTCCATGGAAAAAGATGACTGGAATGAGAGATCGGCTGGTCCATGACTATATCGGCGTTGACTTACCTACTGTGTGGGATACTGCAACAAAAAATATTCCTCCTCTAAAAAAGCTTCTTCGAGAGATAATATAAATCAAATCCTCGCACCCTACAGTAAGTCTCCTGAAATATCTTGATGAAATTTTTAAGGATAAACCCGCAAATGTTAGTCCCCCGCAGCGGCGGGGCTGACCCTCCCAATCTTACTTTGGGTCTTTCCCGCCCGCAGCGCATAAAACGCAGCTTTAGCGGGCGTGGTCAGAGCCGTCCTACGCGTAAAGCTACGGAACGACGAAACTAGCAAGCACATTAACAATTTAACATTGACGTAAAATTATCAAGGTGGTTTAATGGGTGTATGAGAAAAAAGAAACCAATCTTGACGGAAAGTGATTTAGATTTGCTTTCGAGCAAATTTGCAACCAAAGATGACCTTAAAAAACTAGGCGCTGGCGTCGTTTCTGAAGTAAATAAACTCCTTGTTCGACAAACAATCAGATTGGAAGGGAAGGCGATGGAGTTAGAAGATAAATTCGAGAAGAAAGTTACAGACTTGAAAAGCGATTTTCTTAACGAGATTGATCCTGTTTTGAAAGAAGTTACGGCTAGCCGTGAAGAGAGAAAAATATTAGCAATAAAGTTTTCCGAACACACAGACCAATTAGAAAAAATCAACAAACATTTAGGACTACCCACCCAAAATTAAATTCCCCCATTCATAATTTTCTTTCTCCCCCGCACCACTTAGTTCTTAAGCAAAAGTTTAAGGACTAACAATGCGGAAAGTTCTTTAAATAAATGCCGTTAAAAATTTCGTCTCGACGAAATAAGCGAGTACATTCTAAAAAGTCTTTCACTTGTCTGAAGCCTCACAAACCGAGTTTTGTGAGGGTGAGTCTGAAAGACATAGTACGAGCGAATTGAGAAGCTATGAAATTTTTACAGGCCGTCCTTCTTTATTGTCCATTTCTTGGACGAGCAAGAAATGAACGATATATATTGCACTTTAAAAATACTAAACTTTTTCTTTAGAACTTTTTTTGTAACCGGGATAAACATTGTAATGGGGTCCGATTGCAAGAAATCGAGCCACGTTTTTTCCTAGCCATTCAAAAATAATTCTGATATCCTCGGTTATTTCTATTGCATTTTTTCCCTTGAGACGCTTTTTAAGTACATGCAAACCCAGTCTTGTGTCTTGGGGATTATTGACAAACCAGCTTACAACTTTGTCTATATCATTTTTGAGGTTTGGTTCGTCTGTAAGAAGCTTAGTAAGATCGTCCTTGAATGCGTGGGTATATTTAATCTTAATCATTTACGCTCTAAAACGGAAGTTGCAAATGAACCTTTACCGTTCCAAGAAAATGATTTACCTTTAGGTTCTTTAGAAGAAGCGATAATATGCTTCTCAAATTCAGGGACAAACCCATTCTCGCTTAAAACCTTGACTGAAATAACTTTTTTCAAAGAGGATACTTCCTCTTTCAATTCTCGAATAGAGGTAACAAGTTCTTTAGCTATTTTTGTGTCGATTGTTACGCCATTTGCCACGATGGGTACATTATATCACAGGCTAAATAATTCAGTTTTAGGTAGGAGTAAGTCCCCCGATTTAATCGGGGCTGACCCTCCCAATCTTACTTTGGGTCTTTCCCGCCCGCAGCGCATAAAACGCAGCTTTAGCGGGCGTGGTCAAAACTAGTTCGTTAAACCGACCCAAAGAGCGATTTTGGTAGGGCACGGTGAGCCACGTTCAGTGCACATGAATGTGGCCGGATGAAACTAGCAAATTAAAATTGCACATTAACAATTTAACATTGACGTAAAATCACGAAGGTGGTTTAATGGGTGTATGAGAAAAAAGAAACCAATCTTGACGGAAAGTGATTTAGATTTGCTTTCGAGCAAATTTGCAACCAAAGACAATCTTGAAAATCTAGGCACAGGGATTATATCTGAAGTAAACAAACTCCTTGTTCGACAAACAATCAGATTAGAAGGGAAGGCGATGGAGTTAGAAGAAAAATCTGAGAAGAAAGTAACAGAATTCAAATTAGAAAAAATTCAAAAACATTTAGGACTATCCACGCAAAATTAAGCTCATCTAATCCTCATAACTTATTTTTAGCTTTTTCCTACAAATATCACATCGGGTAATGCTGGACATGTTTTGGGAAGGCAGGAAGAAAAAGGCAGTAATGATAACTTACTGTAAATCTAAAATCTTGTAAAGAAGACGAAAAGAATCAAAATAGGTCAAAATGTTTTCTTTAGCAACACAGTGATTAAAATTGATCATTAATCCGCCAGCTGGCGGAGTTATCCGAATTGCTGAAGAACTTTTATATATTAAGGTCAGATATTACTCAGCCAAATCAGGTTTAATTAACATATAATTAATATTGAACATTAAATTTAAACTGGTGTCTGAAAGTGTGGGGGTTGAGAGCAAAAACCTCTAAAGCACTCCGCCGCCCAGCGGCGTAGGGACGTCTGACGTTCTTATTGTTGGGAAGCGGAGACGCCCTCGCCCCCATACTTTTGGATATCAAAAAACCCCGCATTTACCGCGGGGTTTTTTATTCCTCAACTTACTGAAAAATATTTTTACCCCATGTATGGCGTTTACGATTTCGCCGTCGCTGACTTTAACGGCGACGGTTTAAACGATATCGCCGCCATAGCGTTTTTTACCGACGTTACCAAAAAAATCCCGGAGAAATTCGTCTTGCTGGAAAACCAAGGGGATGGAAATTATAAGCCGTTCGCCCTTCCTGCGGCAAATAACGGCAGATGGTCCAGGCTGGCCGCTGCCGACTTTGATCAAGACGGCGATACCGACATCGTTCTAGGCGGGATGTATGTCAGTCAATTTAATTTCTAGTTTAAGGTAATACA